>Ga0194137_10000008_pt1 | contig 140637 bp, 102 predicted proteins | sample TARM_MetaG_T3_14_FD_134025 | JGI IMG/M metagenome (GOLD analysis project Ga0194137, IMG submission 134025) | Freshwater microbial communities from Pennsylvania, USA, analyzing microbe dynamics in response to fracking - TARM_MetaG_T3_14 (version 2) | ecosystem: Environmental > Aquatic >...
CCGGATCGCTTCCAGCTTGTATTCCACCGTGTACCGGGCTCGAATTTGCTTGTCTGTCATTTCCATGCTCCTACGTCTATTTGAACAGGAGCTAAGAACTACGTTTTACAGGGGCAACCTCACATTACCGCCAGAAGCACAAGAGAACGCGAAAAGAAATCTGGAGGAGTCTAAGCGCGACGAACAACTCTCTGGAGACGAGATCGTCCAAGAAGAGAGTCAGAGATACCAACGTGCTATTGATGCCGTGGTTGTCAAGGTGCTTAAGAAGAACGACTACGAGGGGAATTGGGTCACCTACGTTGAGTCAAGAACGCGTGGTACAGATACCGCGACACAGAGCAAAATGACCGTCTCTTTTAGCGATGGGCGGTGGGAAGTCAAAGCATGCGATTGCTCTATTCCTTATGAGGCAAGCAATCGCATGAAGCGAATTAAAGCAATGGGCGATGGCTTGATGAACGCGCCTTCACCTGTTGAGGTCAGGATCGTGCCTTGAGATGTGTGCGGCTATAGAAGCAGGGGCAATGTAATGCCAGCGGGGGCCGTAGTTGTTAGTTGCAGCCACACGGGCAGGGTTTGCCGTCCAGTGTCTTGACATAAAGGCAAACCTTGGCACTTGGTGCGAGGCTTTCCAATCGCACGCCGGGCATGCTGCGTGTGAGCGCCCATTCGCGCATCTTGTCATCGAGGACCCAAGCGAGCCCTATAGAGGGCAGAACTTCAATAACGGTGGCATCCACGCGGCCATTGGTTCAAGTCCAACACAGCCTACCATCTGTTCAGTGCCATGTTAATTTTGATATTTGTGTCAAAAAACTACGCAAATCGCTGAGATTTTGATATAAATATCAAATGCAGACCCTCCAAGAGCTAGGTGAAGCCGTTGCCAAGCGCCGCAAGGCGTTGAACCTGCGTCAGCAGGTGGTGGCCGAGCAGGCCGGCATCACCCCTGAATCCCTGTCCCGCTTTGAGCGGGGGCGCGGTGCCGAGTTCGGTGCCCGCAAGCTACTGGCTGTGCTGGCTGTGCTGGGCATGGAGCTCAACATCATCCCCACGGGCCAGGCTGGCACGCTGGACGAACTGCGCCGTGAGCGCAACCAGGCATGAAGCTTTCGGTCTACGTCATGGGCCGAGATGTGGCCGTGCTGGAGCAATCGGGCGACTTCAAAAGCGTGCTGAGCTACCACGCTCACACTGCGCCTGATGACTTTGTGTCCCTCACCATGCCGGTGCGAACCGAGTCCTACGTGTGGGATGACCAACTGCCGCCCGTGCTGCAAATGAACTTGCCGGAGGGCTTCCTGTTGCAGGTGCTGCAAGAGCAATTTGGGCCGCACATTGGCGCAAGCCCCCTTGCCTTGCTGTCGGTCGTCGGGCGCAATATGGTGGGGCGCATCCAGGTGGCCGCCACCGGTGCGGAGCTGAACCAGCCTGCCAAGCCCATCGAGGTGGCTGCGCTGCTGAAGGGCGACAATTCAGAAGAGGCCTTTGCCGAACTGGTTCGCCAGCACGCGACCAGCGGCGTATCCGGCGTGGTGCCCAAGTTCCTGGATGAGGCTGAAGAAGCGCAACCAGCAGCGCTACTGGCTGCGCACAAGAAGGCCAGCCTGATCACGCGGCGGCACATCATCAAGGGCTCCAGCAAGCAATTGCCCTTTGTGGCCTTGAACGAGCACCTGTGCATGCAGGTGGCATCGAGGGTCATGCCCACGGCCAAGACCGACGTGTCAGACGACGGCCAGGCCTTGGTGGTGCACCGCTTCGATGTGGACGAGCACGGCCAGCCCCACTGGGGCATGGAAGACTTCTGTTCACTGCTGGGCCTGCGGCCTGCCGCCAAGTACGACACCACTTGGGAGCGTATCGCCAAGGCCGTACGTGACCACGTCCCTGCCGACCGCAGGCTTGAAACCTTCAGGCAGCTGGCCGCCACCTTGCTGCTGACCTACGTGCTGCGCAATGCCGATTGCCACGCCAAGAACCTGGCGCTGCTGTATACCAGCCGGGCTGATGTGCACCTATCGCCTGCCTACGACATGCTGACCACGAGTGTGTATGCAGGCTTTCAGCACAACCCGCCTGGCATCGAGTTCATGGGCAAGAAGACCTGGACACCTGGCAAGAACTTGCAGACGTTCATTGCCGCGACGTTTGGCGTTCAGCCCAAAGAGCAGGCGCAGATGGTTGAAGCGATCAGCGATGCGGTCGCAGATGTGGGCAAGCAGGTTCAAGAAGCCATGGTGAAGCACGGCGGTTTCAACGACATTGGCAAGCGCATGCTGGTGGCCTGGTCAGAAGGCGTGCAGGGCTTACGTGATAAACGCGTCTATGCTGTGGGCGATTGGTGCCCGGGTGATGCGTTTGAAGGGTTCTCCGCGCCGGCCAAGTTGAAGGCAGAGCAAACCAAGATCGGCCGTTCCCCTTTGATGGGGAAGCGATAAACCGTCATGCGCACAATGACGAACGCAGTGGAAATCGACCAGACCCTCGTGATGGATTAACGGATTTGCCGTCCCGTCATGCAGGCAGGGGGCCAACCCCGCCGAAAACGCCAACAGCCGTCTTGTGTGCGGTCGATATCGTGGCCGTATGCGTCACGGCCTTCCCGACAATCTCTCCGACATGGTGGCGGCAACCCTGAAGCAGGGCTTTCCGCTGCTGCGCTTTCCTGCGCCGCTGGAAGCGCGTTATCAGAACGCCATGTCCGCACGCCGTCTGCGTGTGCAGGCCATAGGCGTTGCCTTCAGCCTTCCCCTCTACCTGTTGCTGTTCGTGGCCGACCACGAGATGGTGCCCGACAGCATGGCGCAAGCGTTCCTGTTGCGTTTGGAGGTGTTCCCCATTGTGGTGGCGCTGTGCGGGCTGACGCTGATCGGGATCAAGAATCCGGCCAGACGCGAGTGGGTCTTTGCGGCGTTCGGGCTGGCTTCATGCCTTATCTCGGCGCTGGTGAGCCTGAGCAGCCACAGCGTCATGAACACGCATCACCTGGCGACGCTCAACCCCATCGTGATCTACGCCGTTCTGTTGGGGCGGTTCTGGCCGATGCTCGTGATGTGCAGTGGCGTCTCCGTCGTCTACTTCACATCGGCGTTCCTCATGGGGCGCCTGTTCAGTGACATCGGCGTGGGCGTCGGCTTGCTGCTGCAGGCCAACATCACCTTCATGCTTTACGGCTGCTACCTGCTGGAGCGCGTGTCGCGTCAAAGCTTCCTGATCGACGAGCAGGAGACGGAGATGGATGCCGAGCTGCACGATGCGACCGATCAACTGGCCCGTATCGCACGGGAAGATGCGCTGACCGGCCTGGCCAACCGCCGATGCTTCACCGACCATCTTCAGCAAACGCATGAGAGGGCGTGCCGCGAGGGCGAGGTCCTGGCCTTGCTGATGATCGACGTCGACCACTTCAAGGCCTACAACGATCACTATGGTCATCCAGCCGGTGACGTGTGCCTGCGCCGTGTCGCCCAGGCGCTGGCGGCCGGCACGCGGCAGCCTGGCGGCCTGGTGGCGCGCTGGGGCGGTGAGGAGTTTGCCATCATCTTGCCTGGTGCGGATGCCGCGCGTGCGCTTGAACTGGCCGAGCAGTTGCTGTCAGAGGTCAAGGCCTGTGCCATCGTGCATGAAGCGTCGCAGGTGGCGTCGGTCGTGACCTTGAGCATCGGCGTGGCCGTGTGGTCGCCTGGCCATGATGTGTCGCAGGCCGCTCTGCTTGCCGCGGCCGATGAGGCGCTCTATCACTCGAAGACCACGGGGCGCAACAGGGCCACCTTGCATGAGCTGCTGCTGGTGGCGTCGTCATCGTGCGGTGTATCCGAGGGCGCTTCGCAAAAGATGGTGTCTGCCACATGAATACAGTCAGCCTCCGTGCCTGGCTGCCTCCACGTGCCGTCCTGTCGGCCGAGGAGGCGCGGCTGTACACCGAAGAAAGCTACGCCGTGTGGCGGCGTCAGTCCATCATCGGTGGGCTGCTGGCGCTGGCCTTCAACAATGCCTTCCTGCTGATGGACTACCTGATCGGCCCTGAGGTGTTCAAGGTGGGGCTGCAGGTCCGGCTGTATTGGAGCACCTCTCTGGGCTTGATCGCGCCGATGCTGGGCGTGATGTCCCTGAAAGGTTTCATCCGGCCAGCCCCGGTCTTGCAGGAGATCGTGGTGGTGGCTACCGCAGCCATGTCGGGCCTGAGCATCTTGCTGGTGGCCGCCTTGTCGCCCATCCACAGCACCTATTGGGGTATCTTCTACCACGTGGGTCTGGTTCCCACGATGGTCTTCGGCACGGTGATGGCGCGGCTGCGCTTCCGTGCCGCAGGCATGCTGGTGGCGGCGATCCTGCTGATGCACTGGGTCGCGCTGGCCTGTGCGCCCCACATCCCTCAGGCGCCTGTCATGTCTGTCATGCTCAGCGTGGCCATACCGGCGATGTTCATGCTGATGTTCAGCTTCCAGTTCGAGCAGGCCGAGCTTCGGCGCTTTGCCCAGAAGCAACGCGGCAAGGCCTTGCGCGCGCAGTTGCTGGCCCGGCGTGGCGACCTGGAGCGGGCGTCGTTCCGCGATCCCTTGACCGACGTGAGCAACCGACGTGGTTTCAGCGCCGAGATGGACCAGTTGCTGTCCTCCTCTGCTGGAGAGCCTCAGCCCTACGCGATGCTCTTGATCGACATCGATCACTTCAAGCTCTACAACGACCGCTATGGCCACCTGGGTGGCGACGAGTGCCTGCGCCGGGTGTCGCAAGCGCTGGCTCAGGTCGCCAGCGATGCCTCGGCCGTGCTGGCGCGTTGGGGCGGCGAGGAGTTTGTCATGGCCTTGCCTGACGCCGATGCACATGATCTGGCCGCTTTCGGCCAGCGCTTGTGTGTGGCTGTGCGAGAGGCGGCCATACCGCATGACCGTTCGCCGACGGCCGACATCGTCACCATCAGCGTGGGGGCGGTGTCGTCGACACAGTGCCCCGCGGGCGTGCCGTGGAGCGCCGTGCTGGAGCAAGCCGATCTGGCGCTCTACCGTGCCAAGCACGAAGGGCGCAACCAGGCCGTGACGGCCTAGGGGCATCCCGCTCCCCTGGCCAATGGGGTGGCGCACGGGCACGCATGCCCGTGCTTGAAAATGATCACTGCCTGCCTGGAAATGAGCCGCCTGGCTGAAGGGGCGCTGCGAACAATGGGTCCATCAAATCAACCCGATGAGGATCCTCATGAATGCAGTCAAGCTGTCTCCATCTCTTCAACCCGCCTTGCTCGGTGTCTTCACCTTGGCGATCGGCCTGCTGGCGGCCAAGCCGGCTCATGCCGACCGCTGTAAGCCCAATACCTCGGGCGCGATGGTCTGTACCTACCAGGAGCGCACGCAGTCGTTTTCTTCGGCGGGCTTGCTCGGCTGCTTGGGCGGCAAGGGCACGCGCTCGGTGCGTTGGCAGGTGCCTGAGGGCACGCCTCCCGCAGGTGGCTGGCCCGTGGTGTTCTTCTATCAAGGCACCGTGCCAGCTTCGGACCCGGCCTACACCCCCTTCACCATCACCAGGACGGCCTTCGGTGCCCGGTACCTCCAGGCCTCGCTGCATGAGTTGCTGGATGATCCGGCCGGTACGGGCAAGCGCTATGCCGTGATCGCGCCCGAAGCCGCGGCCTCGTTGGGCCTGCGCTTCTGGGACACGAACAAGCTGGGCACTTACGCGCTCAAGGACGATGCCTGTTTCTTTCCCCAGCTGTTCAAGGACGTTTCAGGCGGTGCCTATGGCGCGCCCTCGCAGTTCAACATGAGCAAGCGCTTCGCCTATGGCATATCGAGCGGGGGCTACAACACCAGCCGCATGGCCGTGTCGTTCAACCAGGATTCGAACTGGGCGGCGCTGGCCGTGGTCTCGGCTTCGTACGCCACCTGCGCCGGGCCGCTGTGCAGTGTGCCGTCCGTCTTGCCATCCAACCACCCGCCGACCAAGTTTTATCACGGTACGGCCGATGTGATTGTGCCCATCGGCACCATGCGGACCTACTTCGACCGGCTCAGCCAGCAGGGCATCGAGACGGAGAAAGTCGAGAACAGCGGGGGGCACGCCTTCACGGCTGACGTGCTGGGCACCTCGGGCATCAAGGCGTGGTTTGACCGGCATTGAGCGGGGTTGAGCTGGGCTCTTCCTGGCTTGTGGCGAACTGGGTCGGTGTCATGCCGGCCTGGGCCCTGAACGCACGTATGAAATTGCCAACCGATGTGTAGCCCAGCGTCTGGGCGACATCGCCGACGCGCATGCCATGCTCACGCAGCATGCGGCAGGCGCGCTCGTGCCGGATCTCACAGGCCAGCCGCCGGAAGTTGCAGCCCTGTGCGGCCAGATAGCGGTTCAGCGTGCTGGCCGACACGTTGGCGATCACTGCCAGCTCCTCCAGCGTGGGCTGTTGGGCGATGCTTTCGCGCAGCATCGTGTCGACCCAGGCGGGCCAGTCCCGCTGCGGCTGGCGCAAGAGCTTGTAGTAGACCCCCACGCGTTCCTCGGCCTGCCTCAGCATGATCGGATTGGCCAGCGGCATGCGGGTGTCCAGGACGTCCGCACCGAACTTGAAACGCACGGCGGGGAGACCGCCCTGCCCGAAGTAGACGCGCCCTGGCTTGAGTCGTCGATAGCGCGACACATCCGGTGGCTGCGCGGTGGAGAAGCTCACTTCGAAGTCGGGCAGCTTGTCGCCCAGGATCAGCGTGAGCCGGTTGTAGAAGGCACCCAAGACGAAGTCGAACGACGCGATCAGCATGTCATAGGGCACGCCGAGCATGGGCTGCCAGCAGACCTCCGCCGTCTCTTTGACTTCCTTGAAGCTCATGCCCGTGATCCGGGAGATCAGTGGGAAGTAGCGGACCGTGATCTCGATGCTGTCGCGCAAGGTGGCGCAACTGAGCATGGCCCGTCCGAGCTCGCCGTATTGCGCGGGGCCGCAACGCAGCCCGGTGGCAAGAAACACATCGGGCCGCCCGCTCATCGTGGCCAGCAAGTGGCTCACGTGGGCCAAGGTCTCCAGCGGCAGAACCGAATCCAGATGCGCGAAGCTTTGGCGGGAGATGCCCGTGCGGTCCAGCGCTTCGGTGCAGTCAAAGCCTTCGCTTTCGAGGTACTCGACGATCAGGGCGACGTACCGCGCTGGGCAATGGATGGGCATGCGTGCTGACTGGGACTTGTACCAGGGTCGGGCTGGCTTGCGTGGAAATGATAACTGGCCGCTGAGAAATGAAAAGCGGACGAGTAGCAGGATTCAGAGAATGAATTCACATCAGTTCGATGGGCTTTCAACAAGAGGATTCAAGATGTTCACCAAGCAGCACAAGTTTAGTCGCCAGGTTTCTTTGGCCCTGGCCGCTGCAGCCCTGGTTGCCACGTTTTCTTCCCCGGTGCACGCGGGTTCAGCCTTTGAGCGCGGGCCCGATCCGACGGTCGAGTCGGTATCGCAAAAGGGGCCTTTTGATATTGACGCCTATGTGATTGCCCGGGCCAACGCCAAGGGCTATGGCGGGGCCACCGTCTACTATCCCAAGTCCGGCACGCAGACCTTTGGTGTGGTGTCCATCACGCCCGGGTTCCTGGCTAGCCAGGCCAATTACAAGCCCCTGGCCCAGTTCGTGGCTTCGCACGGCTTCGTCGTGATCAACCTGGATCCCGTCACCATCTTCGATCAGCCTGATGCCCGGGCCAATGAAATGGCTGCGGCGCTCAAGCAGGTCGTGGGCATGGTCAACACGGGCAAGGTGCCCTTTGCTGTGGTGACGGATGTGTCTCGACGCGCAGTCAGTGGCCATTCGATGGGTGGTGGCGGTACCTTGATGGCCGCCACGGCCGACCCGAGCCTGAAGGCGGCCGTGCCGCTTGCACCCTGGAGCCTGGTGAAGAGCTTTGCACGCGACGCCGTGCCCACCATGATCGTGGCCTGTCAGAAGGACACCATTGCGACGCCTTCGCAGCACGCAGACCTGTTCTACGCCAGCCTGCCGGCCAATCTGCCGCGTGGCGAGGTGGAGGTCAAGGGTGTGGACCACATGTGTTCTACCAACTACGCGCCGGCCTATGTGAATGAAGTGGGCATGGTCGTGGTGTCATGGCTCAAGCGCTTCCTTGATGAAGACATGCGCTATGACAGCCTGGTCAAAGATGGCCTCAACACCACGGGCGACTTCAGCCGCTTCGATGTGCAGGGCTTCTGAGTCTCCAAGTGCCACGCGTGTGGCACTACCGCAGTGTGGCCGGGGTTGATGCGGGGCGGCTGTCTTGGGGCGTTGACGCATCGCCTCCTCCCAATAGTCGCTCGATCAACTCCCGCACGCTGCGGATCTGACTACCAAAGGGCAGGGCACCTCTTCCAGTGAAGAACAGGCCCGTCTTGGTGTCGCCCTTGAGCGCCGAGGCCAGTTGCTGGTCGATGCAGAACTGCCCCCAGCCCACCTTGCCATCTCTCAGACCGCATTGCGCCAGGCAGTCAAAAGCCTTGGTGCAACGCGCCTTGGCATGGGCCACGGCCTGTAGCTTGTCTTCCACCTTCAGATAGGCCTTGAGCCACGGTGTGGCCACGGCGCGAGCAGGTAAGCCGGCCACACTCGTGAACTCGACGATGTCCTCGTCGCGGGCGTCGGCCAGCGTGCGCTTGAATGTCATGTCGGCATCGCATTCCTGCGTCACGGCGAATGGCGTGCCCAGTTGCACCGCGCTGGCGCCAAGGGCCTGCACGCGGCGGATGTCGTCCAGGCTGCGGATGCCCCCCGCTGCAATCAAGGGCACATCTTGTTCGATGCCGGCACTGCGCAAGAAGGCACGGGCTTCGGGCAGCACCTGCTCGAAGTCAAAACGGGGGTCATGCACATCCTTGACCTGAGCCGCACCGAGGTGCCCGCCAGCCCAACCCGGGTGCTCGATGACGATGGCATCGGGCAGGCGCTGCTTGCGTTCCCACTTGCGCACGATGAGTTGCACACCCCGCGCGTCGCTGAGGATGGGCACCAGGGCCACATCGGGATGATCTGAGGCCAGATCGGGCAGGTCCAGCGGCAGGCCGGCACCCACCACGATGGCGTCGACCCCGGCCTCCAGCGAGCGCTTGACATACTGCGTGTACTCGCTGACGGCGCGCATCACGTTCATCGCGATCAGACCCAGGCCCGCGCTGAGCTGGCGCGCTGCCTTGACCTCGCGTTCCAGTGCCTCCAGATTGGCCATGTCAATCAGCGCTTTGGCCTGCGGTCCGGCGCCCAGGCCTCGGGTGCGTGCCATCAGGTCGGGGTGATGTCGCCGCAGGTCCACGGACGAGAGCGTGCCCATGGCACCCTGCGCGGCCACGCTGCCCGCCAGCTTGTGGGCCGATACACCCACGCCCATGCCACCCTGGACGATGGGCAGCAGCGTGCGGCCTTTGAGCAGCAGAGGCCGCAAGCCACTGAGCTGCAGTAACGCCTGCATGGCAGCCGGCACGGGTGTGGCAACACCCGGAGCGAGATCGGAAAGAGGGCGGGCAGATTCGGCCATGGCGTGTCCCTGGGACCAGCTGAGTTGGGCGCATCCTAGCGAGGCCGCTCGAACTGGCTTTTGTCTTGAATCAAGCTCGGCCGGTTACGGACCGTTTCTCTGCCGGGAGGCCGTGTTGGCCGGGTTCAAGTCGCTCACTCTCGTGGCGCAACTGGGCGAGCATGAGCCCAATCACGAGGTGGCCTGACGTGGTCAGTGTCTTGGTGTTTATTTTTTGGGGCTGGGTGAGGCGACGAACGGTTCTGTGTGCGCCCTGAGGATGCGTCCGGCGGTTTCACCGTCACCGGCTGCCAGATGGTCCACGATGGTCTGGTGCTCTTTGACTGCGGCCTGGAAGCGTGGCTGTCTGTGGGCGGTGTTCAGCGTCTGCTGTGAGCGTACCTCCCAGCCGAGCGAGTCCCAGACCTTGAGCATGGTGCGGTTGCCCGACAGCGCCACCACGCGTCGGTGAAAGGCCAGGTTGTACCTGGCATAGTCATCGAGGTCTTTGCGGCGGACGGCGGCGACGAGCCCATCCACGTCGGCTTGCAGGAGGGCCAAGTTGTCGGCCGAAACGGGGATGGCCAGGCGAGCGCAGGCTTCTTCGATGCAGGCACGCAGTGCATAGGCTTCACGGGTTTCCTCTTCGCTGGCCACACGAATGTAGGTACCCTTGTAGCGCTGCGTTTCAACCAGTCCGAGCGACTCCAGTTCCCGCAAGGCTTCTCTGACTGGGGCCTGGCTGGTCTGGAACTCTTGCGCCAGTGCCATCTCCTTGAGCCGGGTTCCGGCGCTGTAGCTGCCGTCCAGGATGCGCGCGATGACGGCCTTGCGGATCTTGTCTCGCATGCAGTCGCGCTCGATGGCGACGCAGGGCGCTGGTGCGGCGTCAGTGGCTTTCATGTGGCTTGGCGCCGGCAGTCGTGGAGGTGGCGATGCGTACCGGCACACCGGTGACGGCCGAGTCGGAAGGGTTGACGATCACGCGGTCATGGGCTTGCAGGCCATCCAGGATCTCGACTTCCTTGCCGAAGTCTCGCCCTTGTACAACGGGTTTGATCAGGATTTGATTGTGGGCATCCACGGTGGCCACGCTGAGGCCGTCGCCTCTGAACAGCAGGGTGTTGCCGGGCAGACGCAGGGTATCGGCCTTGCCCGGTATCTTGATGTGCACCTCGGCATAGGAGCCTGGCAACAGCGCGCTTTGGGCGTTGTCCACCAGCCACTGGGTCAGCAGGGTGCGGGACGTGGCGTTGATGGCCGTGGAGGTGTTCAGCAGCTTGGCCGAGAAGGTTTGGCGAGGTGTAGCGCTGACGCGCAGGTCGGCTGTGAGTGTCGGCTTGATGCTGGCGCTCAGGCTTTCAGGCACGTCAACATACACGCGCAGCTTTCGTGTATCGGCCACGCGGAACAGCGCTTGCCCCGAGCCGCCACCGGCCACGACCAAAGCACCCACGTCCACGTTGCGCGCGGTCACGACGCCATCAAACGGCGCGACCACCCGCTCGAAGCCCTGCAACTCCTTGAGCCGCTGCACATTGGCCTTGGCTGATGCCAGGGCCGCGCGCTTGGCTTGGGCATTGCTGATGTTGTCTTCGACCTCCTGGTTGGAGACGGCATGGCTGTCGATCAGCTTCTTGTAGCGCTCGGCCGTGCTCTGTGCCTGGTTGCTGGCCACTTCGGCCGCAGTCAGGTCGGCTTGGGCCTGACGCAACTGCTGGTCTACCTCGGGTGCGTCGATTTCTGCCAGCAACTGACCGGCCTTGACAGGCTGGCCGATGTCGACCAGCCAGCGCTTGAGGTAGCCGCCTGTGCGGGCATAGATGGGGGCGTCCGACCAGGCTTGAACATTGCCGGGCAACACCAGTTCTTGCGGGGCGTTGCTGGCCAGGGGCGTCACCACCTCCACGGCTTGCTGGGCCAATTGACTGGTCTGCGCTTTCAGGCTGGACTCCGCATGTGCGCGGCCCGACAGGCGCCAGCCCACCAAAGCGACCAAGGCAGCGACGCCCAGCAGCAGGGGCAAGGAGAGGCCTTTCTCTTGATCGGGAGCTGGCCGTCCAGTCTGTTGCGCGTCAGGTGATGAGTGGGGCGATTGGTTCATGATGATCGACTCCAAATCAGGCACCGTGTGTGGCCAGTTTGTCCTGGCGGCCGTGCACGATACTGAAGACCAGGGGAACGAAGAAGAGGGTGGCGACCGTGGCCAGCAGCAGGCCACCGATCACGGCGCGTCCTAGAGGAGCGTTCTGTTCGCCGCCTTCGCCCAGGCCCAGCGCCATGGGGACCATGCCGATGATCATGGCCAATGCGGTCATCAGCACGGGGCGAAAGCGCGTGAAGCCGGCCTCCAAGGCGGCGGCAAAGGCAGACTGGCCGTGGTTGAAGCGCTCGCGGGCGAAGCTCACCACCAGGATGCTGTTGGCCGTGGCCACGCCCATGCACATGATGGCACCGGTGAGCGAGGGCACGTTGATGGTGGTGTGCGTCAGGAAGAGCATGACGACGATGCCAGCCAATGCCGCAGGGAGTGCGCTGATGATGATCAGCGGGTCGGTCCAGCTCTGGAAGTTGATGACGATCAGCAGGTAGACCAGGACCACCGCGCCGACCAGCCCTAGCAGCAAGCCATTGAACGACGAGACCATGGTCTGGATCTGCCCGCGCAGGATCAAGGTCGAGCCTTTGGGTAGCGCCTTCCTGGCTTCATCCACCAACTGGTTGACCTTGTCGGCCACGCTGCCCAGGTCTGTGTCCTGTACCGCACCGTAGATGTCGATGGCAGGCAGGGCGTTGTAGTGGCTGACCACGGCAGGCCCGACGCCACGTTTGAACGAGGCAAGATTGGAGAGCATCTGCGGTGCCGAGGCGCTGCCTGTGGCGGAGGTTATCGGCAAGGTGGCCAGGTCATCGATCGATTGCATCCGGAACTGAGGTGTCTGCACGGCGATGTTGTACTGGATGCCGGTGCGTGGGTCCATCCAGAAGGTCGGGTTGGTCTGGAAGCTGCCCGACAGAGAGACCAGCATGTTGGTCGCCACATCTTTTTGCTGCAGGCCCAATCGCTGTGCATTGGTGCGGTTGACGTCGACCTTGATCTCCGGATAGTCGAAGGCCTGATGGACACGCACATCCACAGCCCCGGGCACTTCCCGGATCTTGGCTTGCAACTTGTTGGCCCATGCCAGGTTGTCCTTGATCTTGAAGCCGGAGACCTGGATGTCAAACGGCGCAGGCAGGCCGAAGTTGAGGATCTGGCTGACGATGTCCGCAGGCAGGAAGGCAAAGGTGACAGCAGGGAACAGGCCCGGCAGCCGGGCACGCAGTTCGCGGATGTAGTCCTCTGTGGGGCGGTGTCCTTCCGCCAGCGTGATCATGACGTCGGCATCGCCGGGGCCGATAGGTGCCGAACTGCTGTAGGTCAGGTTGATGCCGCTGTAGGGCACGCCAATGTTGTCGACGATGTTGGCGCGGTCATGCGCGGGGATGATGTCGCGGATGGCTGCTTCCACCTTGTCGCACAGCGCGGCAGTGGCCTCGATGCGGGTGCCACTGGGTGCGCGCAGGTGCAGCTTGATCTGGCCCGCATCGACGGCCGGGAAGAAGTCGCGCCCCAGCAGCGGCAGCAAGGCAAAGCAGGCCAGTACAGCCGCAAGGAAACCGGTAGCCGTGCGCCCGGGCACGCGCAAAGCGGCTTCCAGTGCATCGTGGTAGCGCTGGCGCAGTGCAGCGAAGCGCCGCTCGAAGGCTTGCTGGATCTTCACGAAGAAGCCGGTCAAACCACGGGTTTGGGCATGGGCATGCGGGTCGTGTGGTCGCAGCCAGTACTTGGCCAGCGTGGGGATCAACGTCCGCGAAAGAACGTAGGACGCGAGCATCGCAAAGACCACGGCTTCGGCCAGCGGGACGAACAGGAAGCGCGCGATGCCAGTCAGCAGGAACATCGGTATGAACACGATGCAGATGCACAGCGTGGAAACCAGCGCGGGCACGGCGATCTGCTCTGCACCGTCGAGGATCGCGGTCTCGACCGGCTTGCCGTGTTCCAGGTGCCAGTTGATGTTCTCGATGGCCACGGTGGCGTCATCGACCAGGATCCCCACCGCCAGGGCCAGGCCGCCGAGCGTCATGATGTTGATCGTCTCGCCCAACCAGGAGAGCACGACGATGGAGGCGAGCACGGACAAGGGAATGGAGATCGTGATGATCAGCGTGCTGCGCCAGGAGCCCAGGAAGAGCAGAATCATCAGGCCCGTGAGTGCCGCAGCGATCACGCCTTCCCGGATCACGCCACTGACAGCGCCCCGCACGAAGGTGGACTGATCGCCCAGCATCTTCACGCTCAAGCCATTGGGTAGACCCGCCTCGATGGAGGGCATCAGTTCGTGGATCTTGTCGATGATGTTCAGGGTGGACGCCGTGCCCGTTTTGAGCACGCTCATCAACACGGCTTTCTGGCCATCGACCCTGACCATATTGGTCTGTGGCGATGAGCCGTCACGCACATGGGCGACGTCACGCACGTAGACCACGCCATCGCCGATGCCGCGCAGAGGCAGGTCATTGAGTGCATCGACGCTCAGAGGGCTGGCGTTGAGCTTGATGTTGTATTCGACGTCGCCAATCTTTTGTGTGCCGGCGGGGATGATGAGGTTCTGGTTGCCGATCGCGGTGGTCGCATCCAGCGCCGACATGCCGTGCGCTCTCAGGGCGGCTGGGTCCAGGTCCACCTGGATTTGACGCTGTTTGCCGCCGAACGGGAAGGGCAGCGCTGCACCGGGTACGGGTGCCAAGCCAGTGCGGATGACGGTGTTGCCCGAGTCGAAGATCTCGGTTTCGGACAAGGTCTTGCTGGTCAGTGCCAACTGGATGATGGGCACCGTGGACGCGTCGTAAGAGAGGATGAATGGTGGTGTGGTACCGGGTGGCGCCGTTTTCAGCAGGGCCTGGGATACCGCCGTGATCTGGGCGACGGCCAGCTCGGGGTTGACGTTGGGTTGAAAGAAGTACTTCACGACCGACACGCCACTGAGCGATTGAGATTCGGTGTGCTCGATGCCGGTGACGGTGGTCTGGGCCGTGCGCTCGGAGAAGGACACGATCCGATTGGCAATCTCATCGGGCGGCAGCCCGGTGTACTGCCAGATCACGCCGACAACCGGAATGCGGATCGCCGGAAAGATGTCGGTGGCCGTGCGCAGGATGGTGAACACGCCCATCAGTGTCAGCAAGATCGCCAGAACGATGAAGGTGTACGGGCGTCGCAAGGCGACACGAACAATCCACATGGGTGACTCCGATGGGGCGGCGCGAAAATGGGTGACTATAGATTATCGATAATCCCGGTGCGGGACGCGGGATTTGCTGGTGAACCAGCTCGCTTCACCAAGCTTTACCTGGGCGCAGGATGTGCACCATGAATGCCAATGTGTGGAAGTCAGTTCTGGGGATGGGGCTACAGGCACTGGCGATGAGGGTGTTGCGCTGATGGCATGATCGGCAACTCGTCCTTCATTGAGGCCGATTGACCATCAGGCCAGACATCCATGGGTTTCTTCAGTGTTTTCTCGCGCATGTTGTTGCTGTTGGCGGCGTTGGTCCTGGCTTGGCCAGGAGGCGTGCAAGCGGCCAAGCCCAAGTCCCAGCAGGCTTGGGAGGACGAGGAAGACCGGCGCGTGCAGTTGAGCGTCGAGACGGCGCTCTACAAGCAGCCGGCCTTGCTGGCCCAGCAACTGAATGCGCTGAAGGCGTCTGATCCCAAACACGTGAACATGTACTTCATCGGTGTGGCGGGCGATGGCGAGCAAGAGGTTTTTCGCCGCGAAATCGAATACGTCAAGCGGGAGTTCGACGAGCAGCACGGTACGCAGGGCCGCTCTGTCGTGCTGGCCAACAGCCGCAGTTCAGTGGAGCGCCTGCCCATGGCCACGGTCACCAGCATCCGCGAAAGCCTCAAGGCCGTGGCGGCCAGGATGGACAAGTCGCGCGACATCCTCTTTCTGTACCTCACCAGCCATGGCTCGCCCGACCACGTGCTGGCTTTGGAGCAGGAGGGCATGTTCCTGCGGGGCTTGGGTGCGAAGGAGTTGGCCGACTTGTTGAAAGAGTCGGGCATCCGCTGGAAGGTCGTGGTGGTTGGGGCTTGCTATTCGGGTGGCTTCCTCACGCCTTTGAAAGAGGATCACACCATCGTGATCACCGCGTCACGGCCGGACCGCAGCTCCTTTGGTTGCCAGGACGAAAACGATTTCACCTACTTCGGCCGCGCGTTTTTCAAGGATGCCCTGCCGGCTTCTTCTTCATTGAGCGACGCGTTCGAGACGGCGCGCAAGCTGGTGCGTCAACGAGAGACGCAGCTCTTTGGCCACTCTCGCAAACAGGCCAGGGCGTATTCCGAGCCGCAGATGTACGAGCCACCAGAGGCCAGACACTACCTGGCCCAGTGGTGGCTTGGTTCGAAGCAGCCTGCCGAGCAGCGGGCACCTTAATGCACGCCTCAGCAGGCCTTTTGCAAACCCGAAGCAATCGTCAAGCGCGACATCTTCCAAGCAGGCCATGCCGCAGCGCTCAGCGCCACCAGCGCGATCAGGCCGACTTGGGACAGTGTGGTGGTGGTTGGTACGGCAAAGCCATCCACGAGACTGCCCACCGATGACACGAAGGTGGCCGAGGCCGGGTAGGTGAGCGCCATGCCCAGCAACCCGCCGAGGATGGCAATGGTCACGCTCTCGCCCAGCAGCAGCTTGACGATGAAGCCCGGCGAGAAGCCCAAGGCCTTGAGCGTGGCGTACTCGCGCAGCCGTTCATGGCTGGCCAGCATCATGGTGTTGGCCATCACGGCCATGATGATGAGGATCAGGGCGAAGCTCACCAACCTGATGGCGATCAGCACATGGCGGCTCATGGCCACGATGCCGAGTTGATAGGACTTCTCGGTTTCGGTCTTGGTCTGCGCGTGGGAGTTGCGAAAGAGTGTGTCGATGCGGTGCGACACGGCAGCTGCATCTTCGGGCTTGTCGATGCCGATCACGAAGAGGCCGGCCCGCTCGGCCAGGTCGTCGTTGAGATGCTGGCGCATGACCTCTGACAGCAGTTGCCAGTGGACAAGCATCAGGGTGTCATCGGTCTTCTTGTCTCGGGGCCGATAGATGCCGCGCACGGTGAAAGTCCAGTTGCCTGGGTAGACGTCGCCGCGTATGGGCATCACGTCGCCCACCTTCAGGCCATAGGCCTGCGCCAGCTTGGGACCGATGATGGCACCTTGCCGGTCGTGCTGGAAGGCGGCTTTGTCTTCGGCTGGCAGCTGGTATTCAGGAAAGAGCTGGAAGTAGCTGTCTGCATCGATGGCGAACTTGGCAAATGGCTCGCGGCGCTCCTTGTAGATACCGCCAAACCAGCTGATCCATGTCAGCGACCTGACGCCTTCGACCTCGCGTATGCGCTGCGCATGGCTCATGGGCAGTGGGTGGGTCATGGCGATGGCCGAGCGCGTGATCAGGCGCGTGGAGGAAGCTGCCTCCGCATTGGCATACCAGGTGTCGATCACGGTGTTGAGCAAGCCGTAGGCCGTGATGGCGACGACCAGACCCAGCATGGTCAAGCCGGTCCGCAGCCGGTGTCGAAAGGCATTTTTGAACAGCAACCGGACGAACAGCATGGATCGGATGCGGCCTACGCCGCGCGGGTGCGACCGGCAGTTCTGGATATGGTCTTGCGTGCGGTCTTGCCGGGTGCCTTGCCTGGTGATGGGGCCGCAGCAGAGGCGGGGACCATGCTTTGGCTTCGGTTGTACGCCTCGACCCACTTCTGCAAGCCCCGCCAGGCGTAGAGGTTGTGGCTCAGGATGGCGTCAATGGGCTTTTTGAAACCACTGATGGCCCAGATGGTGCCCACCTGGATGGCCATGCCGACGAGGCCCCAGGCCAGCATCTCGACATCGAACTCCGGGGGGAGCTCCGGGTACAGGGCCTTGGCCAGGCGGTCTACCATCTGCACGTATTCCTTGATCGCTGTGCGTGATCGGTTGGCACTCTTGCGGTTGGCGTAGAAGGCGTCGATCAGGATGATCTGGGCGCGGCGGCGGTCTTCCTTGATGTAGGTGTAGAAGGCGCGCAGGCCGGCGCCGGCCAGCTCGGGAATCGTCATGGGGGCTTGCGCCAGCGCGCTCGTCACCTTGTCGACCAGATCCTGCCTTAACTGGGCGTAGACCGAGTCGAAGGCATCTTCGGTGCTGCGGAAGGACTCGTAGAAGTAGCGCTCGGTCAGACGGGCTTGCGCACAGATGTCCCGGATAGTGGCTTTCTCGGCACCGAGCCGACCGAATACCTCTATGCAGGCCTCGACCAAACGCTCGCGGCGCTGGACGCGGCGCTCTTCAGGCGATTCACCGCGCCAGTTCCGGGTCGCAACCGCGGCGACGTTTTGCTGCTTCATGGTGGGCCGATGTCGAGGCAGGGGGATGAGTGGAGGGTGTGCAAGCGGGCTAGACATCGCGCATGGCCTTCACGACCGCTTCGATATGAGGCTGGTCCAGCATGGTCATGTGGTTGCCCGGCACGTCGCCTGCCCATCTTATCGGAGCCAGCGTGGACCAGGGCTGAATTCGGTGATGTGGGTCACCAGATGATCCATGGTCGCCCATAGCCTGATCTGGGGGGCGTGACTGCGCGCGCAGCAAGCGAACAGGCACGTCTATGCCCGTGGCGGGTTGGTAGGCGGTGTTCAGGTTCTGCGTGAAAACCCTGATCAGGCCTTCGATGTGCTGGATCGGCGTGAGCGGGCCGATCAGCTTGGCTTCGACCATGGCCTGATGCAGCAGTGGGGCGTGTTGTTCGACATCTGCTTTCAACAAGGTGGCCTTGTCCAGCGCAAGCGGGTGCTTGGCCTGTTGCGTCAGCAATGGCAGCAATTCGGTGAGGGCATCAACGCGGTCCAGCTGCCGGCGCTTGGGGCCATGTGAGCCGGGCGGCACGCTATCGAGCAGGACCAGCTCGGTCAGCTCGCCTCCTGAAGCGCGCCATTGCCGCGCCATCTCGAAGGCGATCCAGCCGCCGAACGAGTGCGCCACCAGCTTGATGGGGCCCTGCAGAGGCAGTGCATGCAAGGCTTGTATGTGAGCGTGGGCTGCTGCTTCCACCGATGCGTGAGGTGCCTGCCGGCCGTCCAGCCCGCGGGTTTGCAGGCCGTATACGGGTACATGGCTGCCCAGCGCCAATGCCAATGGAACGAAGCAAGTGACATTGGCGCCCGCACCGGGAATGCATACAAGAGGCGTCACGCCCACCTGGCCTGCCTGGATGACGACCAGCGAGGAAGGGCCGTCATCTGTCAACGCACCTTGATCGGGTTTGCTCGGCGCCTGCAGCGCCTGGTTGATGGCCTGTGCCAGGGAAGGCAAAGCCTCTCCACGCAGGATGGACCAGTGGTCTCCACCGATCCTGCGCATCACCAGACCGCTTGGTGAGAGCTGCGCCCAGCCTCGGCTTGGGTCACTGTCGGTGTCCGACTCTTCTGCGGCGAAGTAGTGCAGCGGTGTGGGCAGCGCGGTGGGTGTGTACTCGTGCAGCGCATTCATCAGCGCATGGGCACGTAGCAGCATGGACAGGATCTCGTCAGGCAGGCTGCCTGGTGGAAGCCGGCCTGCCTGTTGTGCGGCCTGCACGATGGCGCAGGCGTCCGGCAAGGTGGCCCATTGCGCCAGTTGTTGACGGGCCGAGTCTTCATCCGGCATGGTCTGACTGGCCAGGTGAGCAAGGACCATGGCACGTTCGTCGGCTTGGCCGGAATCGACCGGGCTCAAGCCGCTGGGGCAGGGTGCGTCGATCAAGCCCATGAAGGCGATGGTCTCGCCTTCGTGCAGCAAGCGCGCCGCGATGGCATGTGCCAGGACCCCGCCCATGGACCAGCCAGCAAGATGGTAGGGGCCTTGGGGCTGGATGCACCGCATGGTGGTGATGTGGTGGTCGACCAATTGCGGGATGCACGGTGCGGCCGTCTCCATGGTATTCAAGGTGAGCCCATGTACCGGGCGATTGGCCTGTATCAGTCGGCTCAGTGGCAGGTAGGGCAGCGCGGTGCCGGAGAGCTCATGCACGAGGAAGAGCGGCGCCAGACTGCCTTGCCGGCGCAGTGGCACGCTACCGGTCAGATCACTTGCCAGAGGGATGGACCTGGCCACCTGGGCGAGCGAAGCCGGCGTGGGATGGTTGAACAATGCAGACAGCGGTAGTTCGACGCCCAGTTCCTGGACGCGGCTCATCAGCCGGGCGGCTGCGAGAGAGTGGCCGCCCAGATCGAAGAAACTGTCGTGACGGCCTACGGGCGTGCTCAAGCTCAAGGTTTCCTGCCACAGTGTGCACAAGGCCAGTTCCAGGTCATCGCGTGGCGCTTCGTGCGGGGTGGTGGCCTGGCCTGTCGCGCTCTGCTGGCCCAGCAGTGTCAGGGCTTGGCGGTCCACCTTGCCGTTGGGTGTCAGCGGCAAGGCAGAGACCGGCAAGATGCGGCCCGGCACCATGTATGCCGGCAAGCTGGTGCGCAGGTGCTGGCGGAGCACATTGGCGCAATTGGCCACAGCCTGTGTGACCACGTAGGCCGTGAGCGTCTGCTCTTGACCGGCCTGGCCTTCGGTCAAGACGATGGCATCTTGCACATCGGGGTATGTGCGCAACTGGGCTTCGATCTCGCCCAGTTCGATGCGCAGGCCGTGCACCTTGACCTGATGGTCCAGACGGCCGAGGTATTCCAGGCTGCCGTCTGGACGCCAGCGGCCCAGATCGCCCGTTCGATACAAGCGGGCATGAGGCCTGCCCTGCTGGAATAGGTCGGGGATGAAGCGCTCTGCATCGAGTTCTGGCCTGTTCAGGTACCCCCGAGCCACGCCCGCGCCGCCAATGAGGATTTCGCCAGCGACACCAACAGGCTGTGGCTGACCTTGCCCGTCCACCACATGGATCTGGGTGTTGGCGATGGGCGAGCCGATGGGTGGGTTGCCTGCTTGGCCTGCTGAGCACTGATGCACGGTGGCGCACACGGTGGTCTCGGTCGGGCCATAGGCGTTGAAGAAGCGCCGGTCTGGTGCCCATCGGTTCACGATGCTGGTGGCACAGGCCTCTCCGGCGGCGATCAGGGTGCCCAGTGTGGGCAAAGGCGTGTCGTCCAGCAGCGTGCTCATGGCGTTGAGCGCCACGGGCGGCAGGGTGGCATGGGTGATCTGTTCGTCTCGCAGTGTGGCCATCAGGTTGGGTCCTGGGCGCAACTGATCCTTGGTGGCCAGAACCAGCGTGGCGCCATGGCTCAGGGCCATGACCCATTCCCAGGTACTGGCATCGAAGCTGAAGGAGGCGAACTGCAGGACACGGTCCCCTGGTCCGGCTTGGAAGACAGTGCGTTGCCAGCAGGCGAGGTTGTGCAGGCCTTCGTGCGTCAGCAAGACCCCTTTGGGCTGGCCCGTTGAGCCCGATGTGTAAATGACGTAGGCGAGATGCTGCGCTTGGCATGTGCTGCTTGGCGGCACACTCGTGGAAGCGGTCCTCGGTGATGACTCGACGTCGAGAAGGATGCGGGCGTCGGCGATGTCCAGGACCTGCTCGCGCGAGGCGGCCGAGCTCAACAGCACGAGGGGCCGGGCATCGTCCACCATATAGCGCAGACGTGCAAGCGGGTAGCTGGGATCCAGCGGCAGGTAGGCGCCGCCAGCCTTGAGAATGGCCAGGATGGCCACGATCATGTCAGGGCTGCGTTCGAGCAGTACGGCCACCAGCTTGTCGGGGCCGACACCGCGTTGATGCAGCCGTGCCGCCAGCATATCGGCACGGTGGTTCAGCTCGCTGTAGCTCATGCGCATGCCCTGAAAGCGCAGTGCACATGCATCGGGATGTTGGGCCGCCTGCTGTTCAAACAGCGTGTGGACCAGCGTGTCTTCAGGCCAGTGCCGCTGTGTGGCATTGAAGGTGTCGACCACTTGAACGCGCTGGGCATTTGTCAGCCAAGGCAGGTCGGCCACACTGGACGACGTGGTGGCCTTGGCAAGGCCATGCAGGATCACCTGCCAATGCGCCAGCCACCTGTCGATCGTGCTGGGTTCGAAGAGGTCGGTGGCGTAGTCCAGTGAGCCGCAGAGGTGTCCATCGACTTCCTGCAGGGCCAGAGCCAGATCGAACTGCGTATGCTGGGCCGGGATGTCCAGCGTACTGACCTGCAGTCCCGGGATGCCCGCTGTGGCCGATGGCACGTTGTTCAGGCTGAACAGCACCTGGAACACAGGGGCGTGGCTCAGGCTGCGAGGTGGCGCGATCGCCTCCACCATCTGGTCGAATGGCAGGTCCTGGTGAGCGTAGGCAGCCAGCGTATCGTCGCGCAGCGAGGCCAGCATCTCTGAGACGGTCTGGGTTGGCCGAGGCCGCAGTCGCAGCGGCAAGGTGTTGACGAAGAAGCCGATCAGACCTTCCAGCTCGCGCCGCGGGCGGTTGGCCACCGGGGTTCCGATCACCACCTCATCCTGTCCGGCCAGGCGGGTGAGCAGGATGGACCAGGCGGCCAGCAGCAACATGTGCAGCGTCACGCCATGGCGTTGCGCACAGGCGTGCAGATCGGCCGTTAGCGGCGCGTCGAGCGTGATCGGCGAACGCGCGCCGGCATAGGTCTGCACGGCCGGTCGAGGATGATCGGTGGGCAGTGTCAGCAATGGCGGCGCGTGGCGCAATGCTTCGCGCCAGAAGTTGGCCTGCTTGCTCAGGCCGGCTTGATCGAGTGCCTGCCTTTGCCAGACGGCGTAGTCTGCATACTGGATGGACAGTGGCGCCAGCGATGTTGGGCGGCTCTCCTTGCTGGCGCTGTACAGCTCGATGAGCTCCTGGACCAGGATGCCCATGGACCAGCCATCGGAAATGATGTGGTGCATCGCGATGAACAGCAAGTGTCGCTCGTCCGTGGCCTTCACCAGGGTCGCTCTCAGAAGCGGGCCTGTGGACAGATCGAATACCGCATTCAGCGTGGCGTCACGTGCCAGTGATTCGGCGGCATGCAAGTCCTGGATGCCACCGTCCACGATCTTGAGTTTGAAGGACGCGGGTGCTTGAACCAGTTGTACGGCTTGTCCGTCCTTGACGGGGAAGACCGTGCGCAGGCTTTCATGGCGGGCCATCAAGCCATCGAGCGCAGCTTGCAGTGCGTCAATGTCCAGCATGCCTTCAAGCTGCAAGGCCATGGGGATCACATAGGCGCCGGATGCGCCCTCCAGTTGATCCAGGAACCACAGGCGTTGTTGTGCCAGCGACAGGGGCAAGGGTTTGCCGCGCGCGACTCTTTGGATCGGCCCTGATGGCGCTGTTTGGGATGCGAGAGGCAAGGTGTCTAGCAATGCCGCCATGTCTACCAGGCGAGGTGCGTCGAAGACCTGCTTCAAGGACAGGGGCAGCTGCGTGTGCTCACGCACGCGCGTTACCAGTTGCACGGCCAGCAGCGAATGGCCGCCCATGTCGAAGAAGTGGCTGTCTCGGCTGCTGACGGGGCGCTGAAGCAGGTCTTGCCAGATGGTGGCCAAGGCCCGTTCCGTGTCGCTCAAGTTCAGCGCCTGGTCTGCCAGGACCGAGCTGGTGTCGTGCTGATCTGGTGGTGCAGGCAGGGCTCGGCGGTCCACTTTGCCATTGGATGTCAGGGGCAAAGATGGCAAGACCAGGATGTCGCTGGGCAGCATGTAGTCGGGCAGCGCGGCCTTGAGTTGTGCACGCAGACTCGCGATGTCGATCTGCGATGGTGTCAGACCCTGGCCAGGCGTGATGTAGGCGGTCAGGCGCTTGTCGCCAGGGCGGTCCTGCCGCGCCAGCACGACGGCGTCACGCACATCGCCGCATTGAAGCAGCCGGGCCTCGATTTCGCCGGGCTCGATGCGGAAGCCCCGGATCTTGATCTGCGCGTCATGGCGACCTGCATAGACCAGCACACCCGGCTCGTGCCAGAGGCCGAGGTCGCCGGTGCGGTAGAGGCGGGCTCCAGGTGATGGTCGGAAAGGGTCTTGGATGAAGCGCTCGGCGCTGAGCGCCGGCTGGCCCAGATAGCCCTGGGCCACACCCTGCCCGCCGATGTAGATTTCACCTGCCACGCCAACCGGCAGGGCTTGCAGATGGGCGTCCAGCACGTACACCTGTGTCTGGGCGATGGCCCGTCCAATGGGAATGTGCGTGGCATGCTCGTCCAGATCGTCGATGCGATAGGCGGTGGCAAAGGTGGTGGTTTCGGTGGGGCCGTAGACGTGCAGCAGGTGCCGAGGACGGCCGTGCTTCAGGACGCGGCGGACGGGTCCAGGGTCCAGGGTTTCACCACCGAAGAGCAGGTGCTTCATGCGCTTGAACGCGTCCATCAAGGCATCGGCGTACAGGCTGAACAAGGCCGTGGTCATGAACATCACGGTCACGCCTTGTGTCAGCAGGGTGTGCTTCAGCGCAACCGGATCCAGCACGGTGCTGGTGTCCACGATGTGCAGCCGGGCGCCATTGAGCAGCGCTCCCCATACCTCGAAGGTGGAGGCATCGAATGCCGGGTTGCTGCCATGTACGACCACGTCGTCTGGGGCGATGTCGGCGTAGCCGTTGTCCACGGCCACACGCGTGATGCCTCGATGGGGAACGATGACACCTTTGGGTTGCCCGGTCGAGCCGGAGGTGTACATGATGTAGGCGGTGTCATCTGGCGTGGCGGGCAGTGCCAGAGCCTGGCAGGGCCTCGAGGCGATCTGCGCAGCTTCGGTCTGCACATCCACGATGCGCAGGTCGGCCATGGCAAGCGCTTCTGGCACGGTTTGCGAAACCAGCAGAAGGCGTGCGCCACAGTCTCGCAGCATGAAGGCTTGACGCTCAACTGGTGCGTCGATATCCAGAGGCACATAACTGGCACCAGCCTTGAGAACGGCCAGCTCGGCCACGACCAGTTCCATGGAGCGTGGCATCAACAGGGCCACAGTCTCGCCTTCGGTGAGGCCTGATGCGCGCAGATGATGGGCCAGTTGGTTCGCTTGCCGATCCAGGTCGGCGTAGCTGCATTGGCCTTGGTTTTGAGACAGGGCCATCGCATGAGGCGTGCGACGAGCTTGTGCCTCGAACAGCTCGGGGATGCTGTATTGGTGCGCGGAGCTGGGTTCAGCCTGAGGTGGCGCCAGCAGGGCCTGCCGCTCACTGTGGGGCAGGATGTTCAGCGTCAGCGCAGACTGAGTTGAACGGCTTGCGAGGGCATCCAGCAAGGTGTTCAGCGCCTCGACCATGTAGCCGACGATACGATGAGGCAGGCGGCTTAGGCTCACAGCATGCCCGGAAGTTGGTGCCACGGTCACCTGGGCCGTGAGGACGAAACCATCACCCAGATCATTCCCCAGATCATCCACCGAGAGGCTGATCGGGTAGTTGGTGCGCTCCTGGCTTGATTGCAGCTCGATGCCATCCCAGTCAGGTGCATGCCCGCCACTGGCGCTGTGACGGTAGTTCATCACGGCCGTGAACAAGGGGGTGGCGCCGTCGAGCCCACTGCAGCGCTGAGCCAGTGCCAGCGAAGCCTGCTCATGGTCGAGCAACCCCAGCAAGGCGGTGTTCACGGTCTGCACAAGCTGGGTTGCGTCGAGTCCCTGCAAGTTGACCCGCAGGGGCAGGGTGTTGATGAACATGCCGATCACGCGGTCGGCGCCCGGCAGGCCTTGCATGCGCCCTGATACGATGCTGCCAAAGACGATGTCGTCCCGGCCGCTCGTGCGAGACACCACCAGGCTCCAGGCCGCATGGGCGACAGCAGCGGGGCTGATGCCCAGGTGCCGGCACTGAGTGCGCAGGCGCTGGGCCAATGCGTCGGGCAGTGCTTGTCTGGCATCCTCGGTGTGGCCCAGGCCTGCGCGTACCTCGGTCAGGCCAAACGGGGCGGTGGTTTCGGTGATGTCCTGCAGCTGTCGGGTGAAGAAGGCCTGCGCGTCATGGTGTTGCCGCTGGTGCAGCGCGTGGGCCACGAAATGGCGATAGGGGATGGTGGCGGGCAGCAGTGCGGCACGCCCCGCCAGGGTTTGCTGGATTTCGGCCAGCATGATGTCCTGCGACACGTGGTCGCTGACCATGTGGTGAATCTGGATGGCGACCAGGCTGCTGCCGTCTTCCATACCGGCGACGGCCACCCGCAGCATGGGGGCTTGCCGCAGGTCCATGTGCTGGGCTCCGCCGATCACGGCCTGGATGCGCTGCTGTGCTCTTTCGGCAGAGCCGATACCCAGCTCTTGAACGGGCAGCTGTGCGTTGCGCCAGACCACCTGGACGGCCTTGGTGTCGCCCAGGCCTTCCCAGACAATGGCAGTGCGCAGCATGTCGTGGCGGTTGATGAGGGCCTGCATGGCTTGAAGCAGCGCGTCGACACGCTCGCGGCTGTCTACGCGCAGCACGGTGGGCAGGATGTAGGTGTCACCCGCTTCACCGGCATACAGATGGTGAAAGAGGATGCCCTCTTGAAGCGGAGCCAGGGGGTAGATGTCCTGGATCTGGCGCATGCCGCCTGGCACCTGGTTGGCGATGTGGGTGAGTTGGTCCTGCGTCAGCTCGACCAGGTCGAGCATGTCAGGCGTGATGTGCGTTGCGCCGGCTGGTATGAGGTTCGATGAGGGCTTGAAGACGCCGTTGGTGGCACAGCTGGATGTCAGCGCTTGCGCCAGATCCAGCAATCGAGGTTGCTCGAACACGCGGCGCAGCGGGATGTGCCAACCAGCTTGGCGCAAGCGCTCGATCATTTGCATCACCAGAAGCGAATGCCCGCCCAGCTCAAAGAAGCTATCGTGGCGGCCGATGGTGGGCAGCCGCAGCAGATCAGACCAGATGCGGGCCAGGGCCTGCTCGCGCTCGCCTTCTGGTGCCGCCGTTTGCGTGGCGGCAAAGGCTTCGCGGTCGGGCGCGGGCAGCGCCTTGCGATCCACCTTGCCATTGGGTGACATTGGCAAAGCAGGCAGGCTCACGATGGCCTGGGGCACCATGTAATCGGGCAGGCCCGCCTTGAGCTGCGCCCTCAGCTGGGACAGCGCGGCTTCATGGGTGAGGCCATCGCGCCAGACGACGTAGGCCACCAGCTGGCCGTCACCACTTTCTCGATGGTGCAATGCCACCACGGCATGGTGGACGGCGGGCATGTGGCTCAGACGTGCTTCGATCTCACCAAGTTCGACGCGGAAGCCTCTGAGTTTGACCTGGTCGTCCTGCCGGCCCAGATGTTCGATCTGACCGTGTTCGTTCCAGCGGCCGATGTCGCCTGTTCGATAGAGGCGTGCGCCCGTCAGCGGATCCTGTACGAAGCGCTCGGCGGTCAAGTCTGGCCGATGGAGATAACCCCGGCCAACCTGGTCGCCACCGATGTAGATCTCGCCTGCCACACCGATGGGGGTGGGCTGCATGTCGCGGTCCAGGATCAGGATGCGTGTGCCAGGTAGGGGTTGGCCGATGCCGACTGGAGCGGGGTGGCCGGCTTGCAGGTCGTCATGCGAAGGCACTTGCGCCACGGTAGCCACGACCGTGGTCTCGGTAGGCCCGTAGCTGTTGAGCAGGCGGGCATGACGGCCATGCTGCCGCTGCCATTGGGCCATCGCATGGGCTGAAGCGGCTTCTCCGCCGATCACCACGAGTCGCCATGGGGGCGTGCTCTGATCGCCCTCGGGATCATGCATGCATTCGCCACCAGCGCTGGCAAGTTGCTGCCAGTACGCGGTGGGCAGGCCCAGCACGCTGATGCGCAGCCGAGTGCAGGCTGCGAAGAACTGAGCGGGGGAGGCGATCATCTCCTCGTCCCGCAGTACCACGCAGGCCCCCACGCTCAAGGGCGCGAAGATTTCCTCCACGGCGGCATCGAAGCTGATTGAGGAGAACTGCAGGACGCGGTCCTGCCTGCTCAGACCATAGCTGAGCGATGCCGCACGCACAAAGGCCGCCAGATTGCGGTGTTCGATCATCACCCCCTTGGGGACACCTGTGGAGCCCGAGGTGAAGATGACATATGCCAGGTGTTGGCCTTCAACAGGTGGGTGAGCTTGATCAGGGAGAGAGCCTGGCTCTATGGCGAGCACATCCTCGATGTCCAGCAATTGGGCTGAGGTGGACGGCACGAGACAGGAATCCAGGCCAGCCTGGTCGGTGATGACCCATCTGGGCTGGGCCTGTGTCAGCATCTGCTGCAAGCGCTCGGCAGGGTAGCGGGGATCGAGTGGCACATAGGCTGCGCCGGATTGCAAGACGCCCAGTAAGGCGATGATCAGCTCGGGACTGCGTGGCAGGCAAATGCCCACGAGCTCATCAGGCTGCACACCGCGCTGTCTCAGATGCGCGGCGAGGACAGCAGCCCGCTCGTTGAGTTCGCGGTAGCTCAGTGACCGGTCTTGGCAGGCCACGGCAAGCGCATCGGGTTGCGCTGCGGCGCGAGCGGCGATCAGCTCATGCACCAGCACCGTGGCGGCCTGATCATCGTTCCAGATCAGGCCTGACTCGCTGAAGGTTTTGAGCACAAGTCGTCGCTCGGTAGCAGGCAGGATGTTCAGGCTGCGCAAGCTGTTGGAGCCCTTGGCGTCCAGGGCGTCTGCCAAGCAAGCCAGTGTCGTGGCCATGTAGCCGTTGACGCGCTTTGCACTGACGGGCCGTTGCACTTCGGTAGACAGTACGAAGTCCACGCCCGTGTCGTCCACAGACAGCGAAAGTGGGTAGTTGCTGCGCTCCTGGCTGGCGATCAGCTCGACACCGGGCCATGCAGCCTCTTGCGCAGCTGCATCCAGGCTGACGCTGTGCCTGTAATTCAGCATCGCGGTGAACAAAGGTGTGGCGGCAGGCACGCCGCTGCATTGCAGGGCCAGGCTGAGCGGTGTTTGCTCAAAGCGCACAAGGGCCAGCAGCTCTTGATGCAGGTGCTGGAGGGCCGACGACACATCGCCGCCGCCTTCGTTCAGCCGAACGCGAACGGGCAGGGTATTGACGAACATCCCCAGTACCTGGTGCACGCCAGAGACGTCGTGCGCGGCGTGCAGGCGTCCGGACATCACGCTGCCGAAGACGACGTCGCCTCGCCCGCTGCAGCAGGCCAGCACGCGTGCCCAGGCCAGATGGAAGAGCGCGGCTGGACTCACACCATGCGTTTGAGCCTGTGCGCGAAGACGCTCTGCCAGGGGCCGAGGCAGGGTGTACTGTGCGGTGTGGGTGTCAAGGCCGCTGCCATGCGCATCCAGCAAGCCGAACGCGGCTGTGCACTCGTTGGCGTCAGCCAGTCGCTCGCTGAAGAAGGTCCTTGCCGCCGCCTCATCTTGCTTGGCGAGCGTGTGGGCCACGAAGGGACGATATCGCTGAGCCTGAGGCAGCGCGGTCTGCGGATCCTGCATCAAGACGGCCACCTCATGGAGCACCACCTCCAGGGAAATGTGGTCGCACACGATGTGGTGGAGGCACAGCAGCAGGTGTTGCGGCTGCTCGTGGGCAGCATCGGCCACCTGAACACGCAGCAGCGGTGCCGTCTCCAGGCTCATGTGCAGAAGGCCCGATGCCATCATTGCCTTGAGCTGGTCCACTTCGCTTGCGCCGCATTGGGCTGGGCTTTGGAGCGCCAGGGCCGAGACGTGGAGCGGGGCCTTTCGCCAGACGATCTGAACGGGCTGGGGCAGATCCCGCCAAGCCATGGCCGTGCGCAACACGTCGTGGCGGTCGATGACGGTTTGCAGCGCACCGAGGAAACGCGACAGCGTGTCGCCATCACGCAGCTTCAAGGCCAGCGGCAAGATGTAGGCGTCGGCGCCGCTGTCGTTGCTGTTGTCGCTGAGCTGATGGTGGAACAGGATGCCCTCCTGCAGCGGCGTCAGGGGGTAGATGTCCTGCACATTGGCAGCGTGACCTGGCACCTTGGCGACGAGCGCATCGATCTGGTCCTGCGTCAGCTCGATCAGCGACAGCATGTCGGGGCTGATGCGCTCGGTACCCGCGGGTATGGGGCCTGCCGTATCGACGCTGACATCTTGGTCGAGTGCCTGCGGCCGGAGGGTGCCGGCGAGCTCGGCCAAGGTCTTGGTCTTGAAGACATCACTGATGCAGGTGTGCCAGCCGTGCTCGCGCAGACGTTCGATCATCTGCATGATGAGCAGGGAGTGCCCGCCCAGGTCGAAGAAGCTGTCGTGGCGGCCGACCTGCACCTTGCCCAGCAGTTCGGACCAGATCCTGGCCAATGCGATTTCTGCGGAGCCTGTTGGCGTGGCATCGGCCTTGTCGTGTATGTCTTTACCCGGTGCTTCGGCTTCTGGCTCAGGCAGGGCGTCGCGATCCAGCTTGCCATTGGGCGTACAGGGAAGCTGCGCCAGTACCATGATGGCGTTGGGCAGCATGTGCTCTGGCAGGGTTGCCTTGAGCCGCGTCCTCAAGGCCTGGCCTGTCAGGGGGGCATGATCGGGTCTCTTGAGGGTGACATAGGCTAAGAGGCGCTGTCGCCCCGCGCTGTCTGGGCGTGGCAGCACAAGGGCTTCCCGCACCTCAGGCAGCGACAGGAGGCAGGCTTCGATCTCGCCGAGCTCGATGCGGAATCCGCGGATCTTGACTTGATGGTCGTTGCGGCCCTTGTAGGCGATGCTGCCGTCGGCCAGCCAGCATGCGAGGTCGCCCGTCCTGTAGAGACGTTGCTGAGGTACATCGGGGCGTGAGATGAAGCGGCTTGCGCTCAGAGCAGGGCGCCCGAGGTAACCCCGCGCCAGGCCCATGCCACCGATGAAGATCTCGCCCGTGACACCCACAGGGACGGGCTGGAGATCAGCATCCAGGATGTGGATGCGCGTGTTGGGCAAAGGCTGGCCGATGGGCAGGGGGCCGCCGGGCAAGGCCTGTGGACAGTGATGCAGCGTGACACAGACCGACGCCTCGGTGGGGCCATAGGCATTGATCACGCGACAGTGCGCCACATAGGGTGCAACGACCGCCTCTTGACAAGCCTCGCCTCCGACGATCAGTGTCTCCAGCGTCTGTGCGGCAGAACCCAGTGGGGATGCCGACAAGGCCGAGGGTGACAGGAGCACATGGGTGATGCGGTGGCGACTCAAGGTGTCGCGCAAGGCCGGACCAGGCAGCAGCGATTCACGGCGTGCCAGATGCAGGCGGGCCCCCGTCGTCAAGGCCATGATCCATTCCCAGGCACAGGCGTCGAAGCTGAAGGACGCGAATTGCAGCACGCGGCTGGACGGCGTGAGGTGCAAGGCCGTGCGGGACACTTCCGCCAGATTGTGCAGGCCTTGGTGTTCGACCATCACGCCCTTGGGCTCACCCGTCGAGCCTGATGTGTAGATGAGGTAGGCCAGATCGCTGGGGCTTCGCTGGCTGTCGTCCAGTCGCAGGCCAGAGAGGCGCAAGGAGTTGGTCCGAGTGATCTGCTCGGGGGAATCGACCACTAGGACCGGCATACCTTGGGGGTTGGCAATGCGCGTGAGCACGTTGAGCAGACCGTGCTGCGTCACGACGGCCTTGGGCGCGGCGTCATCGAGCATAAAGGCCAGCCGGGCCGTGGGGTAGGCCGGATCCAGGGGCAGATAGGCGGCGCCTGCCTTGAGCACGCCCAGGATCGAGACGATCATGTCCATGCCCCGGTCGCATAGGATGGCCACGATGTCATTGCGGCCGATGCCCAGGTCGCACAGGCCATGTGCCAGATGGTTCGCGCGCTCGTCCAGCGCCAGATAGCTGATGGTGGCGTCCTCGAAGGTCAGTGCGATGGCGTCGGGCGTGCGGTCAACCTGCTGCTCGAAGAGCAGATCCAGGCAGGTGGCTTCAATGGGCTGGGGCTCGGGGTTGAAGTTGATCAGTTGTTGTTGCTGCGGCTGGCTGAGCCAGGGGAGAGATCGCCATGTGCAGCGCATGCCCGCGGAGTCTTGCGAGGCGGGATGCGCGAGCCTGGCCATGGCGTCCAGCAAGGTGTTCAGGCTGTCTGCCCAACGTTGCACGGTGCTGCGGTCGAACAGATCGCTGGCGTACTCGATGGCGCCTTGCAGCTGGCCATCCACTTCATGGAGAACCAGGTTCAGGTCGAAGGGGGAGCCCAGGCGGTCTACAGCGACGGTGCTCACTTCCAACCCCGGCAAGGCGAGTTTGGAAGAGGGGGCATTCTGCAAACTCAATGTGGCCTGGAAGACGGGGCTGTGGCTGAGACTGCGAATGGGGGCCACGGCTTCAACCACACGCTCGAATGGCAGATCCTGATGGGCATAAGCAGCCAGTGCCACTTCACGCACCTGGGTGAGGACATCCTGCAAGGTGTCGCTGGCTTGGAGGCGGATGCGCATGGCGAGCGTGTTGACGAAGAAGCCGACCAGCCCTTCCAGATCTGGATGCTGGCGGTTGGCCACGGGGCTGCCGATCACGACCTCGTCTTGCCCGCTCAGTCGCGACAGCAGCATGGACCAAGCCGACAGCATCACCATATAGAGGGTGGTGCCGGATGCCCTGGCCAAGGCCTGCAGGCCTACAGTGGTCTGCAGGCTCACGTGCATGGGCAAGGTCGCGCCCGCATGGCTTTGCACGGCAGCACGTGGGCGATCAGTCGGCAGGCTCAAGAGCTCGGGGGCATCGGCCAGCGTGTGTCGCCAATAACCCAATTGGGCTTGCAATCTGTCGTCATCCAATGTCTGTTGCTGCCATTGGGCGAAATCGACGTATTGCACGCGCAGCGGTGGAAGAGTCTGCTCAATGGCTTGTCCTTGTTGCAAGGCGGTGTAGACAGTGGCCAGGTCACGCGTGAGCACACCCATGGACCAGCCATCGGCGATGATGTGATGCAGCGTCACATACAGCAGGTGCGCCTTGTCTGCAAGTTGAACCAGGCGCGCCCGGACCAAGGGGCCCTCGGCCAGATCAAAGGGCATTTGCATGGCCTTGGCTTGATCGGCCAGCACCGCTTGCTGCTGGGCGGCATCCAGCGCTGGCCAGATGGCGCGCAGATCATGCCTGTCCAGCGTGAGCGGGCTGGGGACGTCAATGACCTGGGAGGGCTGACTGGCGTCGCTTGGGAAGCGTGTGCGCAGGGATTCGTGTCGCTCGATCAGCGCGTTCAGGCCGGCTTGCAGCACGTCGGTATCAAGCTGACCCTTCAGTTGAAGGGCCAGGGGCAGGACATAGGCTGCAGCGGCACCTGGAAAGCGGTCCAGGAACCACATCCGTTGTTGGGCCCAGGACAAGGGCAGGTGCCCATGGCGATCCATGCGCGGGATGGGCGCGGGTGTGTGAGCTTGCGATGCCGCATCGATCAGCCCGGCCATGTCGCTCAACACGGGCGTCTCGAAGATTCGCCGCAATGGCAACTCAACGCCCAGCTGGTTCTGAATCCGTGTGGCCAACTGCACGGCGCGCAAGGAGTGCCCGCCCAGATGGAAGAAGTGATCATGCCGTGACACCTGCTCAAGGCCGAGAACGGCTTGCCAGATGTTGGCCAAGGCATGTTCGGTTGCGGTCTGAGGAGGGGCTTTGGCGAGAGGCTGTTGTTCAGCTGCGGCAGACGATGGATCGGGAAGGGCCTGGCGGTCCACCTTGCCATTGGGGGTGAGTGGCCAAGCGTCCAGTATCACCATGGCAGCTGGAACCATGACCTCGGGCAGTGCGGCTTGAAGTGCCTTGCGCAACTGCCCGATGTCGATGACCTGGGCGTCCAACGCTCTGACATAGGCGGCAAGGTAAGGTTCGTTCTGGCGGTCATGACGCAGAACCACGATGCTGTCTTGCACACCAGCTTGACGTGACAGATGGGCTTCGATCTCGCCCGGCTCGATCCGGTGCCCGCGCAGCTTGAGTTGCTGGTCGATGCGGCCCAGATAGGTCAGGACACCATCAGCGCGCCAGCACCCCAGATCGCCTGTGCGATACAGCCTGGTATGGGCGCCGATAGAGGGCGAGGTCACGAAGCGCTCGGCGGTCAAGGCATCGCGGTGAAGGTAACCCAATGCGACACCCGTCCCACCGATGTAGATCTCGCCAGGCACGCCCATGGGCACGGGACGCCCTGCTGCGTCCAGCACGTGAGCTTGGACGTTGGCGATGGGCTTGCCAATCGGCACCACGCTCTGGGCGGCACCGTCGCCGTTCGATGGCAAGCATTCGTGCATTGTTGCGCAGACGGTGGCTTCGCTGGGGCCGTAGGCATTGAAGAAGCGTCGACCTGGCTTGGCCCATTGGGTTGCTAGGGCGGGCGGGCAGGCTTCGCCTGCGACGATCACCGTGCGCAAGGCAGGCAAAGGCTGCTGGATATCCAGCGCCGCCAGCGCAACCGGTGGCAGTGTGACGTGGGTGATGCCGTCACGCGCCAGCAAGTGTTGCAGGGGCGGGCCCGGCATGATGTCTTCACGGCGCGCGAGATGGAGCGTGGCGCCGCTGGTCAGCGCCATGACCCATTCCCAGGCACAGGCATCGAAGCCGTAGGCGGCAAATTGCAGCACGTGGCTGTCGGTGCCCACTTGCAACTGCTGCCTTTGAACCGCCGCCAGGTTGCACAAACCTCGGTGACTGACCATGACCCCCTTGGGCTCGCCTGTCGAGCCGGAGGTGTAGACCACATAGGCCAGATGGTTCGGGCTGATGGCCACGGCTGGCAGCGGGGCGAACGACGTTGCAGGCGCTTCGGCCAGTTGGTCCACCATCGCGATGGGGGCTTGCCATGGCGTGCTGAACTGGTCGATCTGCGAAAGCAGCAGCTGTTGCGCGGCCTGACTGGCCAGCATGGCAGGGCGGGCATCGCGCAGCATGTAGCCGATGCGGGCAAGTGGATAGGCTGGGTCGATGGCCAGATAGGCCGCCCCCAGCTTCAAGGCTGCAAGCATGCCTACGAACGCATCAGGGGTGCGATCAAGCAACAGCGCGAGGATGTCGCCGTGACGCAGGCCCTGTGCGTGCAGGTGATGGGCCAGGTCACTGGCCCGTTGGTCGAGTTGCGCGTAGGTAAGTCGCTCGGATTCAAACTGCAGGGCGATGGCCTGAGGTGTCAAGCGGGCTTGTTGCTCGACCAGCCCGTGGATGGTGGCCTGGGTGTTGAACGCCGCCTCGGTCTGGTTGAGTTGACGCAACCATGACAGTTCGTCTTCAGGCAGGACCGAGAGCGTGTGGATGGCTTGACCGCCGAGCAAACCTCGTAAGGCTTGCAAGACGTAGCCGGTGACGCGTTCCGGCGCCTCATGGGTCTGGGCGCTCAGCATGAATCCATCGCCTAGATCGTCTACGGAAAGGGCGAAGGGGTAGTTGCTGCGCTCCTGACTGTGAAGCAGTGTCAGGCCGGCAAATCGAGGCTCCAGCAAGTCCGTGCTGGTATGGCGGTAGTTCAGAACGGCACTGAACAAGGGCGTCCCGACCGGTACGCTGCTGCAGCGCACAGCATCGGCCAGCGAGGCCTGCTCGTGGCGCAGCAGGCCCATCAGGGCATGCTGGGTTTGTTGAACCAACGCGCCAGCATCGGGCGATGCATGCAGCTTCAAGCGCAGGGGCAGGGTGTTGATGAAAAGCCCCAAGGCGGTGGCTGCACCCTTAGCCTGATCGGCTCCATGCAGGCGGCCGGACAGTACGCTGCCGAACACCACGTCCTCGCGGCCACTGCATTGCCCGACCACCAGAGCCCATGCAGCATGGAACACCGCCGCGGGGCTGACACCTTGTTCCTGTGCAAAGCGGCGAATGGCCTGGGCCATGGTCGCATCCAGATGACTTTGGTGCTGCTGGATACCTTGACCATCGCCTTGCACATCGCGCAAGCCCATGGGCCAGGTGGGCTCGGACACATCGCCCAACTGCGTCGCGAAGTAGGCCGTCGCTTGAGCACGCCCATCGGCTTGCATGGCTTTGGCCACGAAGAGGCGGTACGGCGTGGGTGCGGCGAGTGGGGTGGGGGCGTCCGTCAGCAGCGTGCGGATCTCGGCCAGCAACAGCTCTTGTGTGACGTGGTCACACACCAGGTGATGCATCTGCAAGGCCAGGTGCCAGGCCGCAGCAGGATCCTCGTCGATGGGGGGCAAGACGAGCACCCGCCCCAGCGGGGCCTGTTCGAGTGGCATGGGTGGCAGGCTGGCCAGGTGACGGGTCAGGTGCGACACCGGGTCAAAGTGGCCACTTGGCGTGATGCCGGCAGGCAGCCAGTTGACCGGCAGTGTGGCTTGGCGCCACACAAGCTGCACAGGGGCGTCTAGACCTTGCCAGGCCATGGACGTCCGCAGGATGTCATGGCGATCGATGACCTGTTGCAGCGCCCGCAAGAAGGCATCCAGTTGGGCCCGTGAGTCTGCCGCGAACACCACGGGCAGGAGGTAGGCGTCAGCTTCGTTGTGTGCCTCGCCCGCTTGCCCTTGCGCGAGCAGACGGTGAAAGAGCAGTCCTTCCTGCAAAGGTGCCAGGGGGTAGATGTCCTGGAGGTTGCTTGCTCCGCCGGGTGTGCGCGCCATCAGGGCATCGATCTGCGCTTGACTCAGGCTGGCCAGCGGCACCATGTCTGGCGTGATGCGCTTGCATCCATCGGGGATGAGGGCACCCGCCAGATCATCCGGTTGGGGCTCTGGCGGATGGGCGGAGGCGGCCGTTTGGGCCAGCTCCATCAGTGAGCGGCTCTCCAGGGCATCTCGCACCGTCACGGCGTAGCCCAAGGCGCGCAGGCGCTCAACCATCTGCACGATCAAAAGGGAGTGGCCGCCCAGGTCAAAGAAGCTGGCGTGTCGGTTGATCGTGCCGCACTGGAGCAAGTCGGCCCAGACCTCGGCCACGGCTTGCTCGACCTGACCTTGCGGCGCATCTTCGCCATGGCCTGTGGGGACCATGGCATCCAGCCCGAGCTCAGGCAAGGCCTTGCGGTCAACCTTGCCGCTGGCGTTCAAGGGTAGATGCGGCAGCACCTCGATGTGCGCGGGCACCATGTGATCGGGCAGACGATGCTGAAGTTGCCCGCGCAGAACTTGCCCGTCCAGAACGGTGTCTGATCCGGCAACATAGGCGATTAGACGCTGGTCGCCACTGGTGCCTTTGCGTGCAAGCACCACAGCCTCGCGCACGCCTTCGATGGTGCGCAGGCATGCTTCGACTTCGCCGGGTTCGATGCGGAACCCACGTACCTTGATCTGTTGATCACGTCGCCCCAGGTAGTCGATGCGGCCATCATCACGCCAACGGCCGACGTCACCTGTTTTGTACAGGCGTGCATCGGGGCGATGGTCGAAGGGGGCAGGAACAAAGCGCTCGGCCGTCAATGCCGCCCGATGAAGGTAGCCGCGCGCCACGCCGGCGCCGCCAATGCAGATCTCGCCAGCCACGCCCAGGGGAGTGGGGCGCCCCGACTCATCCAGAATGTAGACGCGTGTGCCGGGCAGTGGACGCCCGATGGACATGACGGTGCCTGCCTGTGCCTCCGATGGGTCGCTGGCTTCCAGCGTCACGCACACGGAGGCCTCTGTCGGGCCATAGGCATTGACGAAGCGGGGGACGTGGGCGTATTGGCGGGCCAGCTCGGCAGGGCAGGCATCGCCGCCTGCGATCAGGGTTTGCAGGGTGTCAGCGGCATTCCCCAGCGGCCAGGCCGCAAGCACCGCCGGAGACAGCAGCACATGGGTGATGCGCTTGGTGCGCAGCGTTGCTTGCAGCGCAGGCCCAGGCAGCAGATCGGCCTGATCCGCCAGATGCAAGCTGGCGCCTGTACACAAAGCCATCAGCCATTCCCACGCGGAGGCGTCGAAGCTGAACGAGGCGTACTGCAATACGCGGCTGTGCTCGGTCAGGCCCAAAGGGATGATGGAGGCCGCCAGCAAGTTGCACAGCCCACCATGCTCGATCATCACCCCCTTGGGCTGCCCTGTGGAGCCGGATGTGTAGATGACGTAGGCCAGATCCTGCTCCCGCACTTCGGGCAGCCGCGATCCTGGCGAAGCATGCGCCACTGCCGCGTCATGGCTTGTTGCATGGATGTCCAGGATGCCTGCATCCGACTGAGCCAGCAGCCGATGCATGCGGGCCAGACTGGTGTCATTGACCAGCACGAGCGTGGGACGTGCGTCACTCAGGATGTAGCTGATGCGCTCATCGGGATAGCTGATGTCGATGGGTAGGTAGGCAGCACCGGCTTTCAGTGTGGCCAGCAGGCCAATGATCATGTCGGGGCCGCGCTCCAGGGCGATGGCCACCAGGCGACCTGGCCGTGTGCCTTGCGCATGCAGGCGAGCCGCCAATTCCTGTGCTTGAGCCTCCAGTTGCCCATACGACCATTCGCGTTCGCCATGGCTCAATGCCAAGGCATGGGGATCTCGGCGGACTTGTGCTTCAAACAGGGCGTGAACCGGCCCATCGTGGACGGGACTGGCATGCCTGCCTTGCGCGCCGCTGAATGCCTGAAGCAGCTGTTTGCGCTCGGCCAGGGGCATGATGTCCAGCTCATCCAGCGCGGGGCCAGCATGCCCGGCCAGTTCAGCCTGCAGTGCATCGGCAAGCTGCTCCAATGCACAGAGGAAGTACCGGTTCAACCGGCGTGCATCGGCCGGGCAAACGGCCTGTGTGCTCAAGGACAGATCATGCCCAAAGTCGTCAACCGACACGGTGATCGGGTAGTTGCTGCGCTCCATGCTCTGGAGCACGCACAGGCTTGTCAGTGCCGCGAGACTGGCTTCGCCCGATGCGCTGTGGCGGTAGTTCAGCACGGCGTTGAACAGGGGCTCACCAACGGGCACCGCACTGCATCGCTGGGCGACAGCCAATGTGCTGAGCTCGTGGACGATGAGTTCAATGAGGTCCTGTTGGGTGGCGCGCACCAGCTCACTGGCATGGCGACCGGAGACTTGAACCCGCATGGGCAAGGTGTTGACGAACAGACCCACGCTGCGCTCGGCGCTGAGGTCCTTGGCCCGGGCCTGCAGTCGACCGGAGAGCACGCTGCCAAAGACCACGTCGTGACGCCCCGTGCAGCGGCCCGCCACGAGTGCCCATGCCACATGGACGAGTGCCGCCGGGCTGACGCTCAATTGCCGTGCACTGGTGCGCAGTCGCTGCGTCAAGGCGGGCGGCAAGGCCTGTCTGTCCTCGACCAGGTCTTGGCCATGGCCCTGCACGGCGGCGACGTCAAACAACAGGCAGGGTTGATCGACGTCACCCAGTCGCCTGCGGAAATAAGCCAGCGCGTTCTCGTCGTCGGCCTGTTGGAGGCTGAGGCGAACGAAATCGCGGTAAGGCATGGCCGCTTGGGCGCGGATGGGCAGGCCCTGCAAACAGGTCTGGACCTCCTGCAACACGACTTCGAGGGACACGTGGTCGCACACCAAGTGGTGGACCATCAACAGCAAGAGCCACTGGCCGTTCTCGTCCGGGGCGGCTCGCAGACGGATCAATGGCGCGTGCGCCAGGTCCATGTGCATGTGCTGCAGGCCCATGAGCGACTCGAACTGAGCACGTACCGATTGGCCACAGATGGCGGGATCTTCTGGGTCGAAAGATTCAACCACCAGCGAGGCCTGACGCATCACCACTTGGACAGGCCGAGGCAGGCCTTGCCACCGCATGGCCGTACGCAGCACATCGTGGCGATCCACCACCTGTTGCAGCGCCTGGACGAAAGCCTGAAGCTGGGCTTGCGTCTCAAAGCCCAGCAACAGCGGCAGGATGTAGGCATCACCGGATTGCGGATCAAGCAGCCGGTGGTAGAGCATGCCTTCCTGCAATGGTGCCAGCGGGTAGATGTCCTGAACCTGATCGGCTCCGTCTTCCACGGTATGGATGACGGCCTCGCGTTGCGCGGTCGTGAGCGCGTGCCGAGATGGTGCCTCTTCCAGCGAGGGCGTCATGGACTGGGTCACAGCCCGGGCGCACGCCATATCGGTGATGCGCTCGGCCAGATCGGCCAGATCCCGGGCCGCGAAGATGCTGCGGGCATCGACCACATGACCGGCCTGACGCAGGCGCTCCAGCATCTGGACGATCATCAAGGAGTGGCCACCCAGATCAAAGAAGTTGTCGTGGCGCTGGACGCCTGGCAGTTGGAGCAGTTCAGACCAGACAGTGGCCAGCGTCTGTTCCAACGGACCTTGAGGTGGCTGTTCATCGGCTTCATGGCGCTCGTCAGCCACCGGCTTCGGTAGCCTGTGTGGGTCCAGCTTGCCGTTGGAAGTCAGGGGCAGCTCGTCCAGGATGATGAAGGCGCTGGGGACCATGTAGTCTGGTAGCAGCGTCCGCAGGACCTGGCGCAGCTCGCTGGTTGTGGGCGCCTCTGTGCCATCACGCGCCAGCGTGAGATAGGCCGCCAGCCTGGGTTGGGCACCATCACGGTTCTCCAACAATACGGCGGCTTCGCGCACCATGGCGTGCTTGAGCAGCGCATCTTGTATCTCGCCCAGCTCGATGCGGAACCCGCGCAGCTTGATCTGCTGGTCTTGGCGACCGAGGTAGACGATGCTGCCATCGGCTTGCCAGCGAGCCAGATCGCCGGTCTTGTACAGGCGGCCTGCCTGAGGCAGCTGGGGATGCGTCAAGAAGCGCTCGTCGCTCCATGCCGGGCGGTGGAGGTAGCCCAGGGCCACGCCGGGGCCACCGATGTAGATCTCGCCGACCACGCCGGGGCCCAGCGCCTGCATGCGGTGATTGAGGATATAGACCTGACTGCCGGGTAACGGTCGACCAATGGGGATGGGGCCGGCTTCGTCGGGGCGGCACTCGTGGCTGGTGGCACAGACCGTGGCTTCCGTGGGGCCGTAGAGGTTGATGAAGCGGCGGCCAGATACCGGCTGGGCCCACAACCTGGCCAGACCAGCTGGGCAGGCTTCTCCACCCACGCAGAGGGCTTGCAGCGCGGGCAGGCCGAGGTGTGTGGGCATCATGCTCACGGCCACCGGTGGCAGCAAGGCGTGTGTGATGCGTTTGTCGCGCAGGGTGTCATACAGCGGCTGACCTGGCAGCAGGGCCTCGCGCGAGGCCAGCACCAGACAGGCACCAGCGCCCCAGGCCAGCAGGCACTCCCAGATGCTGGCATCGAAGCTGATCGAGCCGAACTGCAGCACGCGGCTGTCCGGCGAGGCAAGCAGGCCTGTCTGTTGCCGGGTGGCCAGATGGACCAGGCTTGCATGCGCCACCATCACGCCTTTGGGTTGGCCGGTGGAGCCCGATGTGTAGATCACGTAGGCAGGGTCCTGGGATGACAGCGTGGCCCTGACAACGTCCAGATCATCGGGAAGGTTGGCTTCCAGCATGTCTTGGTCGAGGTCTACCAGAACCAGTCGTGCACCTGTCTCCGGCAGGGCAGCGCTCACGTCACCGTGTGTGAGCACCACCTGCACGCCGCTGTCCGACAGCATGTGGGCCATGCGTTGCGCAGGGTAGGTCGGGTCGATGGGCACGTAGGCTGCGCCCGCCTTGAGGATGGCCAGCAGGCCGCAGATCAGCTCAGGACCACGTGGCATGCACAGCGCGACGAGGCTGCCTCGCCCCACGCCCAGGGTACGCAGATGACGGGCCCACTGGTTGCTGCGGCGATGGAGCTGGCCATGGGTCCAGAGCTGCGCGTCCATCTCCAGGGCCGGTGCATCGGGGCAGCTTGTCGCATGTTGCGCGAGCAGATCCTGCACCAGCCGCTCATCCACCTTGGCCGGCTGGTGTATCCCACTGAACTGATGCAGCACCTGATCGAGTTCATCTTGGGGCCAGACGTTGAGGGCCAGGGCCGCTTCGTCCGGTGTGTAGGCCAGGGCCTCGACCAGCGCAAATGCAGCGGTTTGCAGCATGCGTGCAATGCGCTCTGCGCCAACCTCACGCGGTGCTTGCGCTTGCAAGGTGAACTGGCCATGGGAATCATCCACGGACACCACAAAGGGGTAGTTGCTGCGCTCCTGGGCTTGCAGCAGACCCACGCCCGGTGCGAGCTGGCTACCTGGCGCGATGTCAGTGTCCTGGCGGTGCCTGAAGTTCAGGATCGACGTGAAAAGCGGGGCGCCGGCCGGCACGGCGCTGCTGCGCTGGGCGAGAGACAGCGGCACGTGCTCGTGGTCAAGCAAGGAGACGAGATCACGTTGCGCGCATGTGACCAGTTGGCGAACAGACAGCCCTTCCAGACGCATGCGCAAGGGCAAGGTGTTGATGAAGGCCCCCACGGCATGGGCGGCATCGGGGCCTGCATACAGACGGCCACTGAGGACCGTGCCGAACACGACATCGTCGCGGCCGCTCGTCTGGGCCACCACCAGCGCCCAGGCCGCGTGGAACAGCGCGGCCGCGGTGACGCTGTGGCGACGCGTCTGTTCCAACAGCTGCTGACCCCATGGCGTGGGCAGAGCCAGCCGTGCTTCCTCAATGGCGCTGCCATCACCTTGCACGTCCGACAGGCCGAATGGTGCCGTCGGCTCGTCAATGCCACTCAGGTGTTGCTTGAAGAAGGCTTGGTCCTTGGTCTGATCGGCCAATGCCAGCGTACGGGCCACATGGTGTCGATAGGGCGTGGGGGTGCTCAGGGACGCGTGTTGGCCTGCCATGCAGGCACGCAGTTCACCCAGCACGCGTTGCAGGGACTGGTTGTCGTCGACAAGGTGGTGCAGGTAGACAAGGGCGTAGCAACCGGCACCGTTTGCCAGCACTTCAACGCGCACCAGCGGTGCTTTGTCGAGCGCCATGTGCAGTTGCTGTGGTGCCATGCGGGCCTGCAATTGATCCAGTGGCGTCGGGGTGGCGTCCCTCTCCAGCCAGTGGACGGGCAGACGAGCCTGGCGCAGCACCACCTGAATGGGGTGAGGCAAGCCTGCCCACAACACGGCCGTGCGCAGCGCATCATGGCGGTCAATGACGGTTTGCAGCGCATGCAGGAAGCTGTCGAGGTCGGCCATCGACTGGACGGCCAGCAGCATCGGCATGATGTAGGCATCGCCCTGGCCGGCGGTGTCGACGTGGCCCGTGACATGGTGAAAGAGCATGCCTTCCTGCAAAGGCGTCAGCGGGTAGATGTCCTGGATCTGATCGGCCCTGACCTCCAGCCTTTGCACGATGTCATCAATCTGTTCTTGACTGAGGTCGACAAGGTCCAGCATGGCTGGCGTGATGCACGCGCAATCGCTTGGGATCTGGCTGCTCTGCAAGGTGTGCTGGGGTGTGCTCCTTGCCTCCAGCGCACGAGCGAGGTCGGCCAGTGTCGGGCTTTCGAACACCATGCGCATGTCGGCGTGCCAGCCCATGGGACGCAGGCGCTCGGCCATCTTGATGACCAGCAAGGAATGGCCGCCAAGATCAAAGAAGTTGTCCAGACGACCGACCTGTGGCACCTGAAGCAGCGCCTCCCAGATGGCGGCCAGTGCAGTCTCGACAAGCCCTTGTGGCGGCACATGGCCGTGGTGCACATAGGCGGCCTCATCGGGAGGAGGCAGGGCCTTTCTGTCCAATTTGCCGTTGGCGCTCAAGGGCCATGCGTCGAGCACGACGAAGGCATTGGGCACCATGTGCGCGGGCAGCGTCTCGCGCAAGGCTGCGCGCAGCTTGCCCGGCATGCTTTGCCGCGAGGCGGCATCAGAGGCCGTGACATAGGCGACCAGCTTCTGATCCGCCATGGCCGAGCCATCGGACGGTGTGTGGATGGCCATCACCAGGGCATCCTTGACGTCGGCCTGCCGGGTGAGGTGAAACTCGATTTCGCCCAACTCGACGCGCTGCCCCCGGATCTTGACCTGGTGGTCGCTGCGGCCCAGGTACTCGATGGCACCATCGGTGCGCCAGCGCCCGATGTCGCCCGTCTTGTACACGCGCGCGCTTGCATGGGCTTTATCCCATGCGTCGGGCAGGAAGCGTTCCGCCGTGAGCGCTGCCTGCTTCAGATAACCTCGTGCAACGCCCACGCCACCGATGTGGATCTCGCCTGGCACGCCGATGGGTACGGGCTGTCCGCGCTCGTCCAGGATGTAAATCCGCGTGTTGTCAATGGGGCGCCCTATCGGCACGCGGCGCAGACGCGGCTGCCAGGCTTCGTCACTATCGGGTTCGCTGGGTTCGCCGGGCTTGCAGTCCCAGGCCGTGACGTCGATGGCCGCCTCGGTCGGGCCATAGAGGTTGTGGAGGGAGACGCCCGGCAGCTTGTCGAACACAGCTTGCTGCAAGGACCAGGGCAATTCCTCGCCACTGCAGATGATCCGGCGCAGCCCAGGGCAGCGACCCGCATCCAGTTGGGCCAGAAAGGCCTGCAGCATGGAGGGCACGAAGTGCAGCGTGGTGACGGCACAGTCTTCAATGGTCTGGGCCAGATAGGACGGGTCTTGATGGCCGCCAGGCTTGGCCACGACAAGTTGCGCGCCCGTGATCAGTGGCCAGAAGAATTCCCATACCGAGACGTCGAAGCCATAAGGCGTTTTTTGCAGGATGCGGTCGTGGGCTTGCAGCGCATAGGCTTTCTGCATCCATTGCAGGCGGTTGACCACGCTCCTGTGCTCGTTCATCACCCCTTTGGGGCGACCGGTGGAGCCCGAGGTGTAGATCACATAGGCCAGGCTCGTGCTGCCAGGTGGCGCCCCGTCGGTGCTCGCCCTCGGTCTGACTCTACTCACACTGGACAGGTCGGCCGGTTGGGCCGCCAGCATGGCATCCGCATCGACGATGGGCATCTCGCATGGCGGCAGCGAGGCACGCAGCCCCGTTTGCGTCAGCAACAGCCTGGGCTCGATCTCTTGTAGCAGATGGGTGAGTCTGTCTGCCGGGTACGCCGGGTCCAGCGGTACATAGGCGGCGCCAGCCTTGAGGATGGCGAGCAGCCCCACCACCAAGGCGTGACCACGCTCCATGAACAGGGCCACCAGATCACCACTGCACACCCCTTCGGCTTGCAGCATCAAGGCCAGGTGGTTGGCTTGCTGATCAAGTCCGCCATAGCTGACAAACTGCTTGTCATCTACCAGAGCTGGCCGATCCGGGTGTGCCAGCGCCTGTTCCTCGAAAAGCTGGTGGAGGGTCTTGTCTTCGCTGAAGCTGCAGTCATGCTGGTTGAAGCCATGCAGCACTTGCTGCACTTCTTCGGCGGGCATCAAAGGCAGGCAGCCGATGGGGCCCGCATGACCTTGCAAGACGGCGTCACAGGCAGTGGCCAGTCGTTGACGCAGCCGGGTGACCTCGTCGTCGCGAAGATGTGCCCGGTTGAACACCAGCTCGACCTGCACGCCGTCGGCATGGTGATAGTCCTTGACCGCAATGGCCAGTGGCGTCTGCTCGTGCTGGTTGTGCAGTGTCCAGAACCTGGGGTTGCCCGTGCCCATCTGCACGTCGGCATCGAAGGCTTCGTAGGAAAAGGTGATGTCGAACAGCTGCCTGCGGCCGGTCTGGTTGAGCTGGACGGCCCGGTTGATGTCCGAGATGGGCAGGCGCTGGTGACGCAGACAGCGGCGCAACTCGCCTGCCATGGCTTGCATCTGGGCGATGAAGGTGCGGTTGCGGTCGACGGTCAACCCGATTGGGTTCATGGACGAGAACATGCCGATCGTCTGCCGCTGGGCCGGCGTGGTGCGGTTGTGCACCGGCACCCCAATCACGATCTCGTCCACATCGCTGACACGCGAGAAGTAGCTGTGGACCAGGGCCAGAAAGAAGTGGTTCTCAGTCAAGCCATGTGAGGCGCTCCATGTTCGGATACGGTCAAACGTCTCGCGGCTGACTTGCCAGATCTGCTTGCCGCTGTCCGGCGCCTTGCCTTGTGCGTGAACATGGGTTGCGGGCAGCAACGCGGGCGGCAAGGTGCTGTAGCGCGCACGCCAGAAGGCCACGTCGCGTTCGAACCTGGGGCTGCTCAGGTAGCGCTGTTCAGCGTGGAGAAAGCCCAGATAGGAGGGCGCAGGCGTGAGGTCCAGCGCCTTGCCGCTCAGCAGGCGGTTGTAGGCCTCGATGATGGCAGCGCCCGCCATGGGCACGCCATAGCCGTCGATGATCAGGTGGTGGTAGCGGTGCAGCCAAAGATGACGGTCTTCGTCGTAGCGGACCAGCAGCATGTCCCAGGGCAGTTCGCCGGCCAGAGGCAGAGCGCTGCTGAACACATCCTGCACGTGCTGCAAGGCCTGCTCGCGGGCTTGAGGATGAGCAGACAGGTCCAGCACGGGCAGTGGCCGGTCGATCTCATCGAGCAGCCTGAACGAGGGCACGCCTTCGTGCACCTGCAAGGCCATGCGCAGGGCATCGTTGGTGCGAGCCACATGGTTGATCGCCGTGCGCAGCAATTCAATATCGATAGGCCCTTGGATTTCTGCGCACATGCCGATCTGGTAGATGGGCCGATTCGGTTGCAGCATCTGATCGAACCAGATAACTTGTTGAACCGAAGACAAGGCGACATCGAAGACGTCGCAGTGGGCGTCTTGTGCGAAAGGGATGACCAGATCGTTCATGGAAAACGGCGGCAACGGAACATCTCACCCGTTGCCTGGTGCTCTTGGTGGGTCTGACGTGTGTAAGGGCGCTACAGCCTGTTGTAGTGGGCTGTTACCTGGGATGGCTTCCTCAGTAGTTGAGATGTTGACCAATTCACTTGTCAACTTGTCAGAGGGTTTTCCATCGCCGGTAGCCGCCGAACCCTGTTTCCATCAATGAATTCGGCCCTTGAATCAGGGGGGTAAATAAATGGCCCCCGACAAACCCGGATAAATCTGGTGAAGCCTTCTATCTGATTTACCAAATTCACCTGCTGCAGCAATATCTCAGTGGGTTTCCAATGAATATCAGCGTCATGGGGGCGTCACCGTGAACGAGAACTCGCAAGCCGAATTGGCTGCCGTCCCAGCCCAGTGCGAGTGGGTGGTGCGGCGTGGTCTGTTCATGGCCGGTGCCGATGACGAGCAGGTGGCGGGCTTCATCCACACACCGGATCTGGGTCCTGTGGGCATCGTGCTGTCTGTGCCTGCGCAGCCCCTGGTGCTTTCAACCCCGTGCTGGGATTGGGCCTGGATGGGGAGCCTAAGAAAGGTGCGCGATTGGCGTGGCAAAGCTTCTTCGAGTTCCAGCGTGCAGGCAATTTCGACAACCAGACGATGTTGCGATGAGTCTCAGCTCATGTGCAGCTTCAGCGCTTGCCCGCATAGGCGGCAGCGACGCGTGCCGTGTCGTACAGGCCCTGAAAGCGGGTCACGAGGCCATCTCTGACCTCGAAGACGTGCACCCACTCGCATTCGAAGGTCTGACCTGTCGACTTGACCGTGGTGCGCTCCCACCCCCATACGGTGACGTGATCGCCTCCCGCGTGAAGGGTGCGTGGCTCGAAGGCCTGGATGTCTTCCAGGCCCAGCACGTCCTCGAGCCAGGCCTGCACGCCTTCGCGGCCCGTGGCCTGGCGGGAGTAGGCCAGCCCAGGCGCGCCAAGGAATCGCCAGCTCACCTCAGGCGAGAGCAGGCCCAGAAAGACGGGGAGATCCATGCGCCCGAAGGCGGCATACAGCGCCTGAACGGTGGCCTGCGCCTGTTCAGGAAGAGGGGAAGAGGTGGTGTTCATGGCAGCGCTCCGCGAAATGGATGAATGGCAAAGGTGCCCCGCAAGGGGCTGTTGACCATACGCGCTCGAAGGCGGCCTGGATGCAGGCGCACACCTGGGTGTCAGAACCGCCGGTGGTCACGGCCTCGTTCGGTCAGGCGCATATGACGCATCGGCTGGTCGTTCGGGTGCTAGATTGTGACCAACCGTTTTGGTTGACGAACACAGGAGCGCACCCGTCATGGAACAGGCCCCCTTCGCGAGCGACCTCATGCATGGCCTGCTGGAAAGCAGTCCCGTTGGTGCTTTGGTATCCGATGGCGTCGGCCGTGTTGTGTTTGTCAACCAGATACTGAGCGCCTGGGTGGGCCTGTCGCCTGAGGATATTGCTGCTTGGGCCGAGGGGCAGGGCGCCTCGTCGGGTGCCTGTGCGCAGGCCTTGCTGCCTGCCATCCTGGCGTCTCGCCAAAGTGCGGATCCGGTCAAACTGGATCTGGTCCGCGGCGATGGCCAGATCCTCAGGCTGACCCTGAGCACACGGGTGCTGAAGGTCGGTGCACAGCCGGTCTTCCTTACCTGGGTCCAGGACAAGACCATGCTGGTACAGGCCCGACGCTCGGCGCTTGAAAACCAGCAGTTGCTCCAGGCCATCATGGACCACTCGCCCGCCGTGATCTATGCCAAGGACACCCAAGGCCGCTACCTGCTGGCCAACCAGGCCTTCTGCGATGTGGTCGGCGTGACGCACGAGCAGACCATCGGCCACACCGATGTGGACCTGGTGCCGGCCGAGATAGCCAAGCAGTTCATGGACAACGACCGGGAGGTGCTTGTTGGTGGCCGGCCGCAAGGCAGCGAAGAGTTGTTGCCGCAGTCGGATGGCAGCACCCACACCTACATGTCCTTGAAGTTCCCTGTGGCAGATGAATCGGGTATGCCCTTCGCGGTGGCCGGTGTCTCGTCTGACATCACGCCGCTGGTGCGCGCCAAGCAGCTGGCGGAAGATGCGACACGGGCCAAATCCGAGTTCCTGGCCAATATGTCGCACGAGATCCGCACACCGATGAACGCCATCATCGGCATGTCGAACCTGGCGCTGCAAACACCGCTCAATACCCAGCAGCGAGGCTATGTCGAGAAGGTCCATCGGGCCGCCCAGAACCTGCTGAGCATCATCAACGACATCCTCGACTTCTCGAAGGTGGAAGCCGGCAAGCTGGAGCTGGAGCGCGCCGCCTTCAGCCTGGAGCAGGTGCTTGACAGCCTGGGTGGACTGGTGAGCCTCAAGGCCGAGGACAAGGGGCTGGAGTTGCTGTTCCATGCTGAACCGAGCCTGCCGCCCGTGCTGTACGGCGATGCCTTGCGCCTGGGGCAGGTGATGACCAATCTGGTCAGCAATGCCGTGAAATTCACGCAGGCCGGTGAGGTGGTGCTGTCGATCAAAGAGGTGTCGCGCACGACCGAGCAGATCGAATTGCATTGCTCGGTGAAAGACACCGGCGTGGGCCTGACACCTGAACAGCAAGCGCGGCTGTTTCAAAGCTTCAGCCAGGCCGATACCTCGACCTCTCGGCAGTATGGTGGGACAGGCCTGGGCCTGGCCATCAGCAAGCAACTGGTGGAGCTCATGGGCGGCCGTATCTGGGTAGAGAGTGAACCGGGCCAGGGCTCTGTGTTTCACTTCACGGTGAAGCTGGGGTGGGGGGCCGAGCCGGTAGAACTGCCCCATCGCACGCTGGTTCGATCCGAGGGCTTGAAAGTGCTGGCCGTGGATGACAACGTGGCCGCTTGCGAAATCCTGGAGGCCATGTGCCGGCAGTTCGCCTTCGATGTGACCGTGGTCAGCAATGGCCATGAGGCTTTGGCCCAACTGGAAACCGCCGAGAAGGCCGGCAGCCCGTTCGAGGTTCTGTTGATCGACTGGAAGATGCCGGGCATGGATGGCATCGAGTGTGTGCGGCAGATGCAGGCCTCGCATCTTGGTACGCCGCCGGCGGTCATCATGGTGACGGTCTCTGCCCGAGAAGAGGCACTCCTGCATGCGCAGGGCCGTGAGGTGAAGATCCAGACCGTGCTGACCAAACCGGTGACACCATCCACCTTGCTGGAAGCAGTGGGTGAGGCGCTCGATGGCACCGTGGTACAGGGCGAAGGCGGCTTTCAGCGTGTGGACAGGAGCGTCCTGCAAAAACTGGCAGGCGCGCGTGTGCTGCTGGTGGAAGACAGCGAGATCAACCAGGAGCTGATGGTCGACCTGCTGAGCATGGCCGGTGTGAACGTGGTGCTGGCCAGCGGGATGAACGACCACATCGTCAAGCCCGTCGAAATGGACATCGTGTTCAACAAGCTGCTGGCATGGATCCGGCCGTCTGCTGGTGCCTAGACGCCGTAGTTGAACTCCAGCGGGTGCGCGCGCTCGATCCGACGCTGGCGCTGGATATGGCGGATCATCTGGTCCACCTTGTAACGCGCCAGTGGCCAGGGGCCGAAGCCCGACTCCGTGTTGATGTGCCCCACCTCTCCCAGGTTCTGGAAGCCCGCACCCCATAGACTGGCCCACTCATGGGCTCGCTCCAGGGGCATCCATGGGTCGTTCTCGCTGCCAATGAGTGTGGCGGGGATACCGAGGCCTTCCTGCGGCAGTTGATTGGTCACGCCGAATTTGATGGGGTCGGCCGGGGCCACCAGCAGCGCAGCCAGGATGCCGCCCGTTGTGTGAGAGCGCGTGCCCCGATGGCGAGCCAGATGGTGGGCCAGTGCCAGGCAGCCAAAGCTGTGTGCCACCGCAATCCACCGCGTGTGAGCGGGCGCGCGGGCCAAGGTGGTGCCAATGCGCTCAGACCAGGCCTGCACGTCCGGGTGAGACCAGTCAGCCTGCTCGACGCGCTTGGCGCCTCTGTACTGGGTCTGCAACCAGCTCTGCCAATGCCCGTGTCCACTGTTACGCAGGCCGGGAATGATCAAGACCCGAATCGGATCGCCCTGGAAGCGGCTGAGCAAGGAGGACGTGCGGCTGTTCATGACAGCACATTACGGCGCGGCCACTCATTTTTGAAACGATCAATGCACATGCGCATGAATGGAAACCGTATATGCGGGGTGGCATGATCGCCATGCCGCTGTTCATGCGGAAAACGCGCAAGGCCATGAGAAATGGGTCGTTCTGTCAAGCGCGCTGGCTGCCTATCGTTCGGTATGGGATGTATCGAGATTTGCTTGGATAAGGATCAGCCATGAGTACCGCAGCCACCGCCTGGATCGGCGATCAGCGCAGAGCCCCCGTCACCACGCAGTGGGCTCAGCCCCCTGTGGTGCCTCAGCCTGCCCAGACCGCGCGGCCAGCGGTGAACGAGGAGGCCGTGTCTGGTCTGGTGGGCAAGAACCTGCGTCGACTGCGCAAGCAGCATCGCCTGTCGCTGGAGGAGCTGGCGCGTCAAAGCGGGGTGTCTCGCGCCATGCTGGGACAGGTCGAGCAGGGCAAGAGCATCCCCAGCATCAAGACGCTCTGGCAGGTGGCGCAGGCCTTCGGGGTGTCGGTGTCCTGGTTCCTAGAGTCCGGCAGCGATGCACATGTGCTGCTGATCAAGCCGGCGCCCGACAGCCCGGAGGTGCTGCGGCAAGGCGAGGGTGAGTTGCGCTCGCTCCAGCAGGTAGGCGACAGCGTGCGCGACGCTTTCTATGAGCTGCGGCTGGCGCCCGGCGCGGTGATCAGCCTGCCCGCCGCGACCTGTGCCCGCCGTATCAATGTGGTGGTGTCGTCCGGTACCTTGCTGGCCGAGGTGGATGATGCGGCTCACGTGGTACGTGCGCGTGAGGCCTTGCAATACGAGGCCAACGAAACGCTGATATGGCGCAATGCAACCCACGATGAGGTTCAAGCCTATGTGGTGATACGCGCTGCGGCCAGGGTGGACTGAAGCCCACGTCGAACTCAAGTGGTGGTGGGACATACAGGTCAGGGAGGTGATCCCTGGCCTTTGTCTTGTTTGGTGATCACAGCGCAGCGATGGACACCTCCGTCGCCTTGATCAAGGCGATGACCTCCTTGCCTGGAACCAAGCCGAGTTCCTTGACGGACCGCGTCGTGATCACCGAGGTCACGATCAGGCCAGCCGGCGTCTCGACGTCGATCTCCGACACGACGGGCCCTTCGATGATCTCCTTGACCTTGCCCCGGAACTGGTTCCTGACGTTGATGGCAGTGATGCTCATGGTGATGCCTTTCCTGTGGTGTTGACAAAGCATCACCTTATGGCGTGGGTCATCTGCGTACAAGCAATGTTTATGGGCGTGCATAGTCGTTTACGGCATACGGCGGCAATGGCATATGCACGGTTGAAATTCGTTGTTCTCAAGATGAGGTGCAGGCCTTACGTTCAGGGCTTGTCTGATTTGCAGCAGCAATGCTGATATTTCTCCAACTACAAAAGCAATTCGAGAAGCCATGACTGTTGAAAAATTGTTGACGTTGCCGGAGTCACCTACGGCGCCGTTGTCCATCAGGGCCAAGGCTTTGGTGTTCCATGATCCCGGCTCGCTGAGCTTGCTGGGCGATGTCGAGCGCATCGCACGCAGTGAAGCCACCGTGCTGGTGATGGGGGAGACGGGGACCGGCAAGGAGCTGATTGCCCGGCACATCCACAGCATCAGCGGCCGGCGCGGCCCTTTCGTGGCGGTCAATTGCGGGGCTTTCAGCGAGTCCCTGATCGATGCGGAGCTGTTCGGTCACGAGTCGGGCGCCTTCACGGGGGCATCGCAAGCGCGTTCCGGCTGGTTTGAGGCCGCCAATGGTGGCACGTTGTTCTTGGACGAGATCGGTGATCTGCCCATGGCCTTGCAGGTCAAGCTTTTGCGTGTTTTGCAGGAGCGGCAGGTGGTGCGCCTGGGTTCCCGCAAGGCCATTCCACTGGATGTCCGGCTGGTGGCCGCGACCAACATCGATCTGGCTCGCGCCGTGGAGGCACAGCATTTCCGTGCCGACCTCTATTACCGCTTGAGCGTGGCTGCTGTGCGCTTGCCGCCCTTGCGCGAGCGTCCTGCAGACATCGTACCCCTGGCCCGGCACTTCATTTCGGTTTACCGCAGCCGCCTGCACCTGAACGACGTGGCGCTGACAGAAGGCGCTCAGCGTGTGCTGCTGCACTACGGCTGGCCCGGCAATATCCGCGAGCTGGAAAACGTCATTCACTATGCTTTGATCGTCTGCCGCGACCAGCAGATCCGCGCGGAGGACATCAAGTTGGTGCCCTTGTCTGGTGGTGCAAGCCACGCCCAGCAGGGGCTGGTTCCAGGTGGCCTGGCCGTACCCGATCAGCCGCAGCCGGCACCGTCATCGCCTGATGGCCTGGGCTTGTTGCAGCAGGCCTTCGAGGCCTTGCTGGCTGAAACGCACGATGCCTTGTTCGATGAGGTCGAGTCGGCCCTGGTGCATGCCGCATTTGCGCATGCCGGTCAGAACCAGGTGAGGGCGGCCAAGGTGCTGGGTATCACACGCAACATGCTGCGCACGCAATTGCAGCGGCATGGTTTGCTCAGTGGACGCCGTGAAGGGGAGGACCGCGACAGCGCTGCTGCGACACAGTTGTCGGCAGCGTGATGGCTGTGGGAAGTCATTATCATGCGCCATGAAGAGACCGCCAGATGGCGGTCTTTTTTGCTTGTCGCGTGTAGTTTTGGCGTCAGCCAGGAAAAAAGCGGCTTTGGTCGCATGTACCAAAGCCGCTGAAAATGTGTCCCGGCTACCGCGAGGTCGACCGAGACACCCCCACTGCTACGTCCCTAGCGTCTCGTGATGTTCACTTCTTGCTGTAGATCTGGTCGAAGACGCCGCCATCGGCGAAGTGAGTCTTCTGCGCCTTGGTCCAGCCACCGAAGGTATCGTCGATGTTGAACAGGCTGATCTTGGGGAACTGCTTGGCGTACTTGGCGGCCGCCTTCGGATCGATCGGGCGGTAGTAGTACTTGCCGATTACGTCCTGGCCAGCGGGCGAGTACAGGTATTCGAGGTAGGCGGTGGCCACGTCGCGGGTGCCGCGCTTGTCCACCACTTTGTCGACCACGGCCACGGGCGGTTCAGCCAGAATGCTCTGTGCGGGGTAGACCACGTCGAACTTGTCTTCGCCGAATTCCTTCTTGATCAGGGCGATTTCGCTTTCCCAGGCCAGCAGCACGTCTCCCAGGCCTCGCTCCGAGAAGGAGACCGTGGCGCCCCGTGCGCCGGAGTCCAGCACAGGCACATGCTCGAACAGCTTCGTGATGAACGCGCGGGCCTTGGTGTCATCGCCATTGTTCTTCTTCAGGGCATAGCCATAGGCAGCCAGATAGGCCCAGCGGGCGCCACCCGAGGTCTTGGGGTTGGCAGTGATGACGGCGTTACCAGGTTTGACGATGTCGTCCCAGGTCTTGATGTTCTTGGGGTTGCCCTTGCGAACCAGGAAGACGATGGTGGACGTGTAGGGCGTGCTGTTGGACTTGAACTTCTTTTGCCAGTCCTGAGCCAGCAGGCCCTTGTCAGCGATGGCATCGATGTCATAGGCCAGCGCCAGTGTCACCACATCGGCTTCCAGGCCATCGATGACTGAGCGGGCCTGCTTGCCCGAACCACCGTGCGATGCTTTGACGACCACGTCATCACCTGTTTTGGCCTTCCAGTACTTGGCGAAAACCTGACCGTATTCAGCGTAGAACTCACGGGTGGGGTCATAGGAAACGTTGAGCAGCGTGACTTCCTTGGCCTGGGCGACCGCAGGAACCAGGGAGGCCACGCCGACAACAGCTGTCAGAGCCGCTGTGGCCAATGCGTTGAAAGTACGACGGGGGTAATGCTTGATGGTCATGTTCGTGCTGTTGGTGAATAGATCGGTTGTGTTGGATGCTAGAAGTGGGTCATTCAAAGTAGAACGAATCAAAATGCGGTTGCTTATGCATTAATCGAATTTGTCACCAGGCTGGCGCTGCGGCCTTGGCGGGGTTGGAAGAGGTTGCTGTCTTGACCGGCGCAGCTTGTGGTGTCTCTCTTTTCACCCACAAACCGCTGGCGCCATAGGCTGCACCCACGCCGAAGGCCAGTGCCGCAACCAGCGCGATTCGACGGGCTCGGCGAGGCGGCGGCAGATGGGCGGGGATGTCTTTCCAGCCCGTGACCATGGGCTTGACCAGCTTGTCTTTTTTCACGCGTGCGTAAAAAGCGATGGCGGCCACATGCAACCCGATCAGGACGAACAGGATGTTGACGGCCTGGCGATGCCAGTTGGTCAGGTCGTGCGAGAGCTCGTCTGCGACCAGCGATGCCAATGGGCCTGTGAAGGCGATGTCATCGTTGCTGAAGAGCCCCGACCCGGCCTGAAAGCCGAGCAGGCCCAGCAGGGCGAACACCGACAGGGCACCCAGCGGGTTGTGACCGATGCCCTGCCACTGGCCTTGCAGGTAAGACCAGATCTTTTCAGGGGTGGGCGCGAAATGCGCAAAGCGCGCGGGCGTCGGGCCGATCAGGCCCCAGACCAGCCGGAAGGCCAGCAGACCCACGATGGTGATGCCGGCCTTGCCATGCAATGGCATCCACGCACCACCGAGCTTACCGGTGACGATCGCCGTGGCAACCGAGGCCAGCAAGGACCAGTGAAAGATGCGCAGAGGGAGATCCCACAGTTGAATACGAACGGTGGCCACCGGTGCGGCGGCCTCTTGCTGTTCAACAGTGGAGGATGGGGCGAGGTCGACGAGAGCTTCTTGCAATGACATGACAGGTACTCCAGATGGAGCCGGTCGCCATGCCGTGCCAGCGCCGGCCCCCTCGATGCGTGATCAGTTCGACGCGGCCGGTGCCGGTGCGCTGACCTTGGTGATGTAGCCGCCGGCTTCGCGGTAGTCCTCGGATCCAATGGCGCCAGCCACCTTGTAGCCGTGCTCGCTCAGGATGTCACCGGCCTGGCCAGCACGGTGTGCGCGGTTGGAGACGGTCAGGATGGTGCGGTCCTTGGGGATGTACTCGAGCAACTCGGGCAGGTCCTTGACCTGCAGGTTCAGGTAGACGGGGAAGCTGCCGTACTTGACCAGCTCGTCGGGGCGACGCAGGTCGATGATCAGCAGCTTCTTGGGGTTGCCCAGGAGGGCGTCCACCTGCAGACGGTTGAGCTGCTTGGTCTTGTAGGTCCAGGGCGGCGGCACGTAGGCGCTGGCGGCAGGAGCGGGCGCGGAGGCGGCTTCTTGTGCGAAGGCCGCAGTGCTGCCAATGGCCAGTGCGATGGCCAGCAAAGTCTTGACTGCTTTCATCTTGTTTTGAGTGTGACGAGGTAAGGAATAGGTGCACCCATGCTAGGTATGCATGCATGCACGCGGAACGAATGAAATGGCGTTTGCTTATGCAGCCAATGCTTCAGGCCGCAAGCGGGTTGGCACGCTCCAGACGTTCTGCCACCGTGGCGTGGTTGATCTCGTGCCTGAACTCAGCGAGCACATCGTCCTTGACGGCTGTGAAGTCGATGCTGGCGCGGTCACGTGGCCGAGCCAGGGATACCTCGACGATGCGCTTGATGCGACCAGGGCGAGGCTCCATGATCACGATGCGATCGCCCAGGTAGACGGCCTCTTCCACGTCGTGTGTGACCAGAACAGCCGTGATGCCTTCGGCCTGCCAGATGCGCTGCAGTTCCTGCTGAAGCCGTGTGCGGGTGAGCGCATCGAGCGCGCCAAAGGGCTCGTCAAGCAGCAGGACTTCCGGCCGGTTCACCAAAGCCCGCGCAATGGCCGCGCGTTGGGACATGCCTCCCGAGAGTTGATAGGGGTAGGCTTTCTCAAAGCCTTTGAGACCAACCAGTGCGATGTGTTCCTGAACAGTCTTGTCCTTGGCGGCCTGCGTACCTGGGGCGTTGAGCAGGCCTAGTCCCACATTCTGTTCGACCGTCAACCAGGGGAACAGACGGTGATCCTGGAACACGATGCCGCGGTCCAGGCTGGTGCCCTTGATGGGCTGGCCATCCAGCAGCAACTGGCCTTCATAGCCACTCTCCAGGCCGATGAGCAGGCGCAGCAAGGTGGACTTGCCGCAGCCGCTGGAGCCGACGATGCTGACAAATTCGCCTGGCTTGATGGACAGGTTGATGTTGTCGAGTACCTTCAAAGGCTTGCCCTTGACCTCGTATTGCTTGTGCAGATGCTTGATGTCGATGGTGCCTGCTTGAGACATGAGAACTCCTTGTGGCATGTCAGCGAGCCGGTGCTCGCCAACGCAGCAGACCTTGCTCGGCCTTGTCCGCGATACGGTTGAATGCATTGCCGATCAAGCCAATGGCCACCAGGCCAAAGATGATCAGCTCGATGTTGAAAGCCATACGGCCTTTGAACACGATGTTGCCCAGTCCCTGGCCATCGTTGACCAGAAGAAATTCGGCACCGATCGTGGCCAGCCAGGCATAGATCAGGCCCAGGCGCACGCCCGACAGAATCTGAGGCGAAGCCGCCGGCAGAATCAGCCGGGTCAAGATCTGTGTCTTGGTGAAGCCATAGACGCGGGCCACTTCAGCATGAGCTGATGTCACGCCTCGCACGCCTTCCAGTGTGCCGAGCACGACGGGGTAGAAGGCCGAGAACGCGATGAAGATGATCTTGGACAGATCGCCCGTGCCGACCATGGCCGACAGCAAGGGCAGCCAAGCAAACAAGGAAATCTGGCGCGCCGTGTGAAAAGTCGGGCCGATGATCTTGTCGGCCAGGCGCGATACACCAATGAGCACACCCACGGCTATGCCCGCCAGAGAGCCGATCAGAAAGCCTGAGAGGTCGCGCCACAGGCTCAGGCCAATGCCGGTATAGAAGTCGACATTGCCCAGCTCCTGAAAACTGGTGGTGAGCACGCCCACCGGTGGAACGATGAGCTTGGTGTTGACCAGCTTGAGCGAGGTTACAACATACCAAAGTGTGATGAAGGCGATGGGCAAAACCAATCCACGCCAATCACGTGCGGGCTTGTCCTTTTTGGTGGCGGGGTGGTGGTTTGGGGTGTCGTTGGACATGGTGCCTCCGGATCAAAAAGCGTTGCGGCGCCAGCCTTGCAGCCGGGACTCGATCAGGCGCAGAGTCAATTCGATGAGGATGCCGACTGCCCCGATGGCCAGCATGGCGACGATGACCATGTCGATCTGGCTCAGCGAGCGGCTGTAAGCCATCAGAAAGCCCAGCCCTTCGCTGGACGACAACAGTTCCACGAAGACAACCGATAGCCAGGCCTGCATCACGCCCTGGCGCAGGCCTGTGAACAAGCTGGGGGCGGTGGCGGGCAGCACGATGCGTGTGATGAGTTGCAAGGTGTCGAACTGGTAGACGCGGCCAACCTCCAGCAGTGGGCGGGGGATGTTGGCGATGCCATGCAAGGTGCTCAAGGCCACAGGCACCACCACGGCGATCGACACCGCGGTCACCTTGAGCGGTTCCTCGATGCCCACGAAGATGATGAGCAGCGGGATCCAACCCAGCACCGGCAGCTGTGCCAGCACATCGAAGGTGGGAAAGACATAGGCCTTGAACGTGCGGGACAGGCCCATACCAAAGCCCAGCAGCAGGCCGGCCGAGCCACCGATCAACAGGCTCCAGGCCACACGGCTGGCGCTGATCTTGATGTGCCCCAGCAATTCACCGCTTTGCAGGACGTCCTTCAAGGATTCCCACACGAAAGCCGGCGGAGGCAGGATCTGCTCGGCTATCCAATGGCGATCGGCTGCCACCCACCACAAGCCAAACAGAACGAGAGGAAGGATGCTGCCCAGCAGAATCGTGTTGATCAGGCTCAGCAGGAGCTTGCCGGCATGAGGCCAGATCTGACTGGGCACGACCGACGCTGGCTGTGTCGATGGGGCGGCAGGAAAGATATTGGGGTCGTCGGTCGATACGGCCATAAGAGGGCTCCGTGAAAAGCAGGAGACGGACCATGGCAAGGGAACCATGGTCCGTGACGGTTCAGGTGTTTGACGTGGACATCAACCGCTGAACTTTCCATCTACGCTTTGAGAGGGGAAGTAGTTCTCCAGCTTCAATTCGCGTAGGGCGTTGTTGAGGTACTTCGGTTCAAGCCAGCCCTCAAAAGGTGTATCGCGCCGCGTGAGGCGGTATTGACGTGTTTCCGCAATCGACTTCTGGATCTTGGCCTTGTAGAAATCGTCCAGCAGGGGGCTGTGGCGGGTGCGGAGATCCTTGACGCGATCCCACTCTTTTTTGTTGTCAAGGTAGGCGTTGGTGCCCGAGCGCGTCCACCATTGATACTGTTGTTCGCGGTTGGCATCTTGCGAGCTCCAGTGTGCGACTTTGACCAGTCGGTTAACCACGCGTTGCACGATATCTGGATACTGCTGCTCGAATGCCTCACCCACCCACACGGTGCCGGGCGCGTTGATGTTGATGTCATCGTGCACCTCGGCCAAACGTTTGGTGATGCCGCGCGCTTCCAGACCCCATGGCGTGTCGATGGTGCCGGCGATGTCACCGGTGGCCAGCGACGCACGGCGGTCATCGGCGATTTGGCTGATGATGCGGAAGTCCTTGTCCGGCTCCGTGAAGCCGTACTTAGCCAAAAAGCGATAGAGCACCAACTGTGTGGCAGTTCCCTTCTGGACCGACAAAATCTTGCCTTTCAGATCCGCGACCTGCGTTGCTTGCGAGGCCGCAGGCGTCAAGAGGTAGACGTCGCCACCACGGCCAGAGGACGCAATGATCTTGTGCTTGAGGCCGGTGGAGCGGCCCACGATCAGGGGCAGGTCGCCGTGGCCGAAGCAGAAGTCCAGCAGGCCATTGGCAAAGGCCTCGTTCAAGGCAGGACCAGCGCCGACGTAGTACTTCCACTCGATCTTGATGTTGTCGGCCTTGAACTCCTGTTCGAGTTCACCCAGGAACACCACGTTGGCCGTGTAGCCACTGGTTGGCAAGGGGCGTCCGCTCGTGCCCGCGCCAGGAAAGCCAATGCGGATGGTGGTGGGCTTGGCGCCATCGGCTGCACGGGCGGAAGAGCCTAGTCCGATGAGGGCGGGGGCGGCCAGGCTGCTGGCCAGGCCCAAGTTGAAGCTACGGCGTTTCATGTTTTCTCCAATATGCAGTGATGCGCTTTAGAACGTGGCGTTGAACTGGGCCAGCAGGCCGTTGGTGCTCTTGGGGCTGAGCGCTGCCGGTGCGACGCCTTGCAGGTCGTAGCGCGTGTGGATGTAGTCGATCTGGAACTTCGTGGTTTCAGCGAAGAAGATGTTCAGCCCCAAGGTGCTGATGTACTGCTTGCGGTCGCTGTTGAGTGTGCGCAGCACGGCTTCGCTGGCATTGGGGTCCCAGGTATCGAAGCGGAAGAAGGCCTGGTAGGACTTGGGCCACCAATCATCGAACTTGCCTTGCTGCTTGGAACTATTCAGGAACTGTTCACCCCAGGTGTAGCCAAAGTTGATGTACTGATCGATGCCGCGCCTGAAGCCATCGGGGTTGGCTGCAGTTGGCGCTGCCAAGGCATCTTTGCCGTAGACCCACTCGTACGAAATCGAATAGGGCAGGTGGGTCCAGTTGATGTCGAAGCCGGTGCGGTTGCTGTTGCCTTTGCCTGCGGCCGGATACACGGTGTTGTCGGCCGCACCGGTCGAAGGCACCGATGTGCCGCCCAGCGTGGGGTAGCCGCGGTAGTAGGACGCACCGATCTGCAACTGACGGAACCAGCTTGCATAGTCGACGGGCAGCGTGAAGACCAGGCGGCCAGAAAAATCGCGATCCGAGTTGTTATCGCTCTTGTTGGGTCCGCTGCCGTTGAAGAGACCGAACGCATAGGAGAGAAGAGGCGCGCGGTAGTTGTTGGTGTAGTCGACGTAAGGCTGGAAATCACCAGACACGACCAGGCCGATCTGGCGGTTGTTGAAGCCCAGGCCACTGACATAAGAGGCACCATTGATAACGGGGCGGACTTCGGCATCGAGTGCCTGTGCGTCCTGCCCGAAGGGCACGATCTGCTGACCCAGGATGACCACACCCAGCGGGTCCTCGGCATTGCCGGTCTGAGGCTGAAAGCTGTACTTGATGTAGGCATCGGTCAGGTTGAACTGACTGCCATTGGGGTTGGCCTTGCCGGTGGCGTTGTAGGCATTGGCGTTGCTGCCCACATTGGTGGCCGTCAGGAAGGCAATGCGGTAGTCCAGGTTCTTGCCTTCCTGGTAATCGCGGTAGAGGTTGCCTGTGAAGTTCAGTCCGACAGAGGGGGCGACAAAGCCGTTCTTGCGTGGCTCCCCTTGCAAGGTGGTGCCGGCAGCTGTCGTTGCGGGCACACCTGGGTTTTGTGTCGCGTATTGCAGGGTGATCGAGCCACCAATCTTGGTGTTTCGCGTCACGCTGGGGATGTTGCGCTCTTGCAGGCGGGACTGGTCGTACTTGTAGTTCTCAAGGTCTGTGCGCAGGCCCTGGACGTCGGCCTTGGTGGCGGGCGTCTTGGCGTCGATGGCCTCCTGGCTCTCACCTTCGGCGGGTGTGGGCGTGACCTCGGCCGGCTTGGCCACCTGCTGCTTCTTGAGTTGGACGCGAAGCTCTTCGACCTGCTTGCGCAACTCATCAAGCCGGGCCTTTTCCAGGGCATCGGCATCCGAGCGCTGTGCGCGCTTGAGGTCTTCGATCTGCTTGCGAAGTTCGTCGACGGTTCCTTTCAGCGCCTTGACTTCATTGCTTGGCTCTGCTGCCTGAGCCGCCGCACCCGAGAGGGCGAGCAGCACGGCACCGGCCAGCGCTGTTGTTTTGAATGAATGCACCTTGCTAACTCCTGTTGGCTGCGAATGAATATTTGAATGTGGCCGGCCAGGTTGCAGGAGTTGTGCCAGCTTTTTTGTTTGGTTTATGGTGGTTTTTAATTTGTTTTTGTTTGGTGGTGTTGGGTTTCACGCAGTCTGCTGTTGATATTTGATCAGTTGCTGTGGATTGCTTTTTGATTGTGTCTTTATCTGCTTTTCTGATTTGCATATGAACTCAAAAAATATTCAATTTAATCAATGACTTGACGTGATTTTTTGGATGGGTTTTTTTGAGGCGCTGTTGGCACGATAGTTGCCATATGTCACCCGCCGCTGCGATCTGTTGAAAACGGATTGTGGCCTGATCAGGTATGGGGTCGGGTAAACAGGTCGATGCAAATGGAGTAAGTAAATGAGAAAAACGCTGGATGCATTTGGGGTTCATCAATATGAATAAAACTCTCTATATATATTTGGCGCTGGGTTCGCTGGCGGTTTCCGCATGGGCTGCGGACGTGAAACCCGCGGCGGACAGCAAGCCGGCTGAAACCAAGGTGGCGCCAGCTGCCAAGGGTTGGTCGCCCTATCAGGCGGTGAAGGCGCCCGATCAGCCGGCCGTCAAGCAAAAGGCCTGGGTGCGTACACCTGTAGATGGCTTCGTGCTGGCGCAGATCGAAGCCAAGGGCCTGAAGCCTTCACCCGAGACCGACCGTGCGACCTTCATCCGCCGTGCCACGTTGGACGCCTGGGGCCTGCTGCCCACACCAGAAGAGATCAAGGCCTTTGTCAACGACAAGTCGCCCAAGGCTTATGAGAACCTGGTGGACCGCTTGCTGGCCTCGCATCACTTCGGTGAGCGTCAGGCCCGCCGCTGGCTGGATGTGGCGCGCTACGCCGACAGCTCCGGCTTCCAGAACGACAACACGCGGGCCAACAACTGGCGCTATCGCGATTACGTGATCAATGCCTTCAACCAGGACAAGCCTTTCAACCGCTTTGTTCAAGAGCAGATCGCGGGCGACGAGCTCTTCCCTGATAGCCAGGAAGCCAAGATCGCCACGGGCTTCTTGGCCGGCTACCCCGACAACGCCAACTCGCGTGACCTGGTGCAGCGCAAGTACCAGATCGAAACCGACATGACCGATCTGGTCGGGGAAACACTGCTGGGCACCACCATCGGTTGCGCGCGCTGCCACAACCACAAGCAGGACCGCATCAGCCAGAAGGAATACTTCCAGCTGCAGGCCTACTTCGCCAACACCAGCTTCGATGAAAAGGCGCCGCTGGCCAAGGGCACCGAAACCGCCTGGGACCAGGACTTCGAGAAGCAGCAGGCTGCCTACAACGAGGCCACCAAGGACATCCGTGCCAAGCAGAAGGCCATTCTGGACAGCGTGCGCGAGAAGGGTCGCAAGTACCACAACGAACGCTACCTGACCGACAGCCGCGACGCCATCTTCAAACCCAAGGAGCAATGGACGCCCCTGGACCGCTGGGTGAACTTCCGCAAGGACACCGTGGCCACGGAGCAGGACATCGTGGCCTATCTGCGGGAGACTGGTCAGGAAAAGGAGCGCACCGAGTACGACCCTGCCAATGCAGACAAGCTCAAGGAATACGAAGCGCTGGCCAAGGAGTTGAAGAAGTTCGACAAGCTCAAGCCTGAGCGTGGCTCGCGCTGGATCACGACCGCGACCGAGCTGGGCGCTGATGCGCCCCCGACCTTCGTGCGCTTTGGCGGCATCCACGAGCGCCCGCTGGATGAAGTGCAGCCTGGCATCCCGGCGTTGTGGGGCGGCAAGGACCTGCAATTGCCCATCACGCCGACGGCCAAGTCATCGGGCCGCCGCAGCGCGCTGGCCGCCTGGTTGACCAGCGACAGCAACCCGCTGACGGCCCGTGTCTATGTGAACCGCGTGTGGAGCCAGTACTTCGACAAGGGCGTCATTGCGACGCTGCAGGACTTCGGTCGTGCAGGCGCCAAGCCGACCAATCCGGAACTGCTCGATTACCTGGCCGCCAGCTTTGTGAAGAATGGCTGGGACGTCAAGAAGCTGCACCGCGAGATCCTGCTGTCCAGCGTCTACCGGCAGTCCTCGAACGAGCGTGCGGACGTGATCAAGGCTGACCCGGAGAACAAGCTGCTGGCCGTGTACCCACGCAAGCGCCTGGAGGCCGAAGAGATCCGCGACTCGCTGCTGTATGCATCGGGCTTGCTGGTGGACAAGGTGGGTGGTCCTGCCGTGTACCCGCCCATCCTCAAGGCTGGCAACGACATCGGCAAGTCGCAGGACTTCCAGGGCAACCGCGCCTGGACCGTGTCGGACAACAAGGAAGACTGGTACCGCCGCAGCATCTACATCTTCAGCCGCCGCAGCTTCCCGTATCCGGTCACGCAGAACTTCGACCCGGCCGATCCGAGCAAGCCGCATCACAAACGCGATGTGACCACGACGCCGCTGCAAGCCCTGACCCTGTTCAACAGCGATGTGGTGTTCGAGTGGTCTCAAGCGCTGGCAGGCCGCGTGATCAACGAGGCGGGCAACGATCAGAACGCGCAGATCAACAAGCTCTACGAGATCCTGTTCGCACGTCATCCGGACAAGGCTGAGCTGGCCGCGCTCAAGGACTTCCTGGGCAATGAGCAAAGCGTGATCAAGCAGAAGGCTGCCACGGGCAAGTTCGAAGTGGCCATCCCGCAAGGCTTGAAGGACACGAGCAACTTCGACCCGATCAAGTCGGCGGCTTTCGTGGACCTGGTGCACACCGTGGCCAACTCCAACGACTTTGCCTATCGCTTCTGAAGCCAACCCACAACCGTCATCAACACAAGGACAACATCATGAGCAACGATTCACGTCGCGAGTTTCTTCGCCACACCGGTGCGGGCGTGGGTGGCGCCGCACTGAGCGGTTTCATTCCCGGCATTGGCCATGTCCAAGCAGCCTCGGCCGCCGAGCTGGTGGACCCTCTGGCCCCCAAGGCGCCGCACTTTCCGGCCAAGATCAAGTCGGTGATCTGGCTGCATCAGAACGGCGCACCCAGCACGCTGGACCTCTATGACTACAAGCCCGAGCTGGTCAAGCTGGCTGGGCAAGACATTCCTGCGTCCTTCCTCAAGGGCATCAAGACCAGCACGCAGGGTGGCGTGGGCAAGCTGTTCGTGTCGCCCAAGCGCAGCTGGAAGCAGTATGGCGAAAGCGGCGCCTGGTTCTCTGACCTGCTGCCCAACCTGGCTCAGCAAGCCGACAAGATGACCTTCATCAAGTCGAGCACGACGGTGGGCGCCACGCACGACATCTCCATCCTCAAGCTCAATACCGGCGACCTGAACCCGGGCCGCCCCTCCCTGGGCGCCTGGATCACGTATGCGCTGGGTTCGGCCAACCCCGATCTGCCGCCCTATGTGGTGATGTACAACGGCGACCGCGAGCCGCAGGCTGGCTCGGTGAACTGGAGCTCGGGCTTCCTGCCTGCGGTGTACCAGGGCACGGCTTTCCGTCCCGGTCCATCGCCCATTCTCTACCTGGACCGCCCTGAGGTCCGTACCGCACAGCAGCAGCGCGCCGAGCTGGATTTGCTCAAGCGCCTGAACGCCCTGGGTGCCCAGCACCATCCGAGCGACACGGAATTACGCGCCCGCATCCAGTCGTATGAGCTGGCAGACCGCATGCAGGCCGCCGCGCCAGCTGCCGTGGACATCAGCAAGGAAAGCGATGCCACCAAGGCGCTCTATGGCATCGACGACAAGACCAGCCAGAGCTACGGCGAGGTGCTGCTGCGTGCACGCCGCCTGGTCGAGCATGGTGTGCGCTTCATCCAGGTGGTGTCGGGCTTCCCTGAAGGTGCCGATCAAGACCGTCAGAGCTGGGATGCCCACAACGACCTGGAGAAGAACCACGGCCTGATGGCCAAGATGGTGGACAAGCCCATTGCCGGCTTGCTGCACGACCTCAAGGAACGTGGCCTGCTGGACACGACCTTGGTGGTGTGGACGTCCGAGTTCGGCCGTACCTCCTATGGCCAGAGCGGCAATGGGCGCGACCACAACCCCTGGGGCTACACCCAGTGGCTGGCCGGCGGTGGCCTGAAGGCCGGCTTCACTTACGGCGAAACCGATGAGGTGGGGCTGCAAGTGGCCGACAAGGACAAGTCCGTGGACACCTATGACCTGCACGCCACGGTCCTGCAACTGCTGGGCCTGGATCACCTCAAGACCACCTTCCTCAACAGCGGCCGTTCGGAGCGTCCGACCGTGGTGTACGGCAAGGTCATCAAGGACATCCTGGCCTGACGATGCAAAGATTGACCGTAGTGCTGGCTGCAGCCTTGGTCCTCGTCGGTGGCGTGGTTCGCGCCGCCGACGGTGAACTGGACATGGACCTGATGCAGACCATTGAGGACACCAACAAGAGCCTGGCTTCCAACATCGCCACTCAGAACGGAGCAGGGAGTACAGCCGATGCCAAAGAGTTGCAGGAGTTGTTCGGCAAGGTCGAGGCCCACTTCGTGGCCAAGGGCGGTGCCGACGATGCCGTGGACCTCTCCCGCAAGAGCAAGGATCTGGCGGGTGCCATCTTGAAGTCCGTGGCGGAGAAGAACTTCGACTCGGCTTCGGAATCGGCCACCACGCTGTCGCGCACATGCAGAACCTGCCACACCTTCTACAAGAAATCCTGATGAGAGGGCGCATCACCGTGTTGGCATCCACCCTGATCCTTTCCTTTGCCACAGCAGCCCCCGCGGGCGGTGTTGCCAGTGGCAAGGCTCGTGAGGTGGCGCCCAAGCAGGCCAAGGTGCCGGCGCAGGCCTTGCCTAGCGGCAATCCCGTGCTGGGCAAGGAGAAGGCCGAGAGCGAGCGCTGCTTCGAGTGCCATGGCGAGAACGGCCAGGGCGTGGTGCAGGGCAGCAATGGCATAGAGAACAAATTCGCCAAGCTGGCGGGGCAGTTGCCGACCTACATCCTCAAGCAGATCCAGGACTTCCGCTCAGGGGCACGCAAGCATGACCAGATGGCCATCGTGGCGCGCAATGTGTCGGACGACGACGTGCGTGACATCGCGGCCTACTTCGCAGCCCTGCCGCGCATGAGTGGGCAGGACGGTGATCTGCACCAACTGGGCAAGGAACTGTTCGAGCAGGGCGATGCAGCGAGAGGCGTGCTGGCCTGCGTCAGTTGCCATGGCGACAAGGGCAAGGGCTTGGCCAGCCAGCCGCTTGCTCCCCTCATCGGTGGGCAGGAGTGGCATTACCTGGACAGGCAACTGCGTGACTGGCGCGCGAGTGAACGCCGCAACAGCCAGGACGGTTCGATGAACAAGGTCACCCGAGAGTTGACCGACAAGGAAATTGAAGCGCTGGCGGATTACCTGACCGGCATCTGATCAAGCACAACGAGGTTTGGAGAACAAGCAATGAACAAGACAAGGTTGGCGGCTGGCTTGGCCGCTGTTTGCGCATCTGTACTGGCATCCACATCGGCCTGGGCCGCACTCAAGGAAGGCGATGCGGTTCCTGACTTCAAGTTACAGGCCTCCCTGGCTGGCAAAGAGTTCAGCTATGCCTTGAAGGATGCACTCAAGAAGGGCCCCGTGGTGGTGTACTTCTACCCCTCGGCCTACACGGGGGGCTGCAACATCCAGGCGCACACCTTTGCGGTGAATGTGGACAAGTTCGCGACGGCTGGGGCTTCCATCATTGGCGTATCGCTGGACAGCATCAAGCGCCTCAACGACTTCTCCGCCGACCCCGAATACTGCGCCGGCAAGATCCCCGTGGCGTCGGATGCGGATGGCAAGGTCTCGAAGGCCTTTGATCTGGCCGTGAGCGAGATCCCTGCGGGACGCAAGGACACACGTGGTGTGGAGATCGACCATGCGCGCGTGGACCGCACGACCTTCATCGTCACACCTGACGGCAAGGTGGCCGCCACCGTGGGTGGCTTGCCTCCGGCGGCCAACGTCGAGAAGGCGCTGGAGGTCGTGCAAGGCCTCAATGGCAGCAAGGCAGAAGGCAAGAAGTCCTGACCGAACCGCAGGAGGGAAGCAGATGAAGAACGCATTCTTGGGCCGGCACGCTGGCCTGCTGGTCGCGTTATCGGCTTTGCTGGGCGCCGGGCCAGTGTGGTCTCAAGAGCAGGCGCCAAACCAGAAGGCGAGTGACGCCAAGGTCTGGGAGACGCCTGCGATCGAAGGCGTTGTGGCTGCCGGTACCAAGATCGAATTGATCAAGGATGGCTTTACCGGAACAGAAGGGCCGGTGACCTTGCCGGACGGCAGCCTGATCTTCACGGAGACCCAGGCCAATCGCGTGACCCGTATCGCACCAGACGGCTCGACCTCGGTCTTCGTGGAGGGCAGCAATGGCGCCAATGGTCTGGGCTTCACCGCCAATGGTGATCTGTATGCGGTGCAAGTGCTCAAGCCTCGCGTGGGCATCATCTTCCCGCCACCGAAGGTCAGGACGCTGGCCGACAACTACGAGGGCAAGCCCTTTGGCCGCCCCAATGACCTGGTTGTCGATCAGCAAGGCAATGTCTACTTCACTGACTCTGGCGTCAACCCTCCGGCGGCTGGTCAGCCCGCCCCACCTGCCAACCAACCAGAGCCCGCCAAGCCGGCGGTCTACCGCATCAACAACAAAGGTGCGCTGCAGCGTCTGGCTGCAGACATCGAGCGCCCCAATGGCATCCAGTTGAGCCCGGACGAGCATGTGCTGTATGTGGCCAACACATGGGGCGAGTATGTCCTGGCCTATGACATAGCCTCTGATGGCGCGATTGGGCCCAAGCGCAACTTCGCCAAGCTGGCAGGCTGGAAGAAGACAGAAGGCGGTGGCCCAAGCGGTGGTGGCAGCAGTGGGGCCGATGGTCTGGCGGTGGACGAGGCCGGGCGTCTGTATGTGGCATCGAACTCGGGCATCGAGGTGTTCAGCAACAAGGGCGAGGCCCTGGGCACGATCGCCTTGCCCAAGCAGCCCCAGAACCTGGCCTTTGCCGGCGACGACAAGAAGACCCTGTTTGTGGTGGGCCGTGGTGCGGCATACCGTATCGCCGTGCTGACACCGGGCTTTGGTGGCCGCGCCAAATGACATCTTCCCATCTGGACATCTAGAGGCATCACCACCATGACACGCAAGACCGCCAATGATTTCGCACCCGAGGTGCTCAAGCTGTTCGATCAGTATGTGCACGGCCTGATCGACCGCAGAGGCTTTTTTCAATCGGCAGCCAAGTACACCGCCGGCGTGGCGGGTGCCGAGCTGCTGCTGGCTGAGCTGAGCCCGAACTTCGCGCAGGCGCAACAGGTTCAGACCAACGACGCACGCATTCAGGCGCGTTACATCGAGATCCCCTCACCGCAAGGCTATGGCACGGTGCGAGGCTATCTGGTGCAGCCGGCCAAAGTGCAGGGCAAGTTGCCCACCGTGTTGGTGGTGCACGAGAACCGCGGGCTCAATCCCCACATCGAAGACATTGCTCGCCGACTGGCACTGGACAACTTCATCGCCTTTGCGCCCGATGCCTTGTTCCCGCTGGGTGGTTATCCGGGTGATGAAGACAAGGCCCGCGAGCTGTTCCCCAAGCTGGATCAGGCCAAGACGCGCAGTGACTTTCTCGCATCTGCCGCGGCCTTGAAGGCCTGGCCGCAGGGCAATGGCAAGGTCGGTGTGGTGGGCTTTTGCTATGGCGGTGGCATTTCGAACTTCCTGGCCACGCAGATTCCCGACCTGGCCGCGGCCGTGCCTTTCTATGGCGCCCAACCGCCCGAGGCCGATGTGGCGCAGATCAAGGCGCCCTTGCAATTGCATTACGCCGGCAACGACGAGCGCATCAATGCAGGCTGGCCGAAGTACGAAGAGGCCTTGAAGAAGAACAAGGTGAGTTACGAAGCCTATGTCTACCCGAATGTGCAGCATGGCTTCAACAACGACACGACGCCCCGCTATGACCAGGCAGCGGCCAAGCTGGCCTGGCAGCGCACGGTGGACTTCTTCAACAAGCACCTGCGCACCTGATTTCTCTCAATCCCCTTTCAACACACTCTAAGGAAAGTAGATGAACAAGCGTCTTCAATACACCGTGGCAGCCCTGGTAGCCGTCGGTTCGCTGACCACAGCGGCCGTGGCGGTGGCTCAACAGGGCCCTAAGCCCGAACAGCTGATCAAGTGGCGTCAGTCTGCCTACCAGGTGCTGGCCTGGAACACCGGCCGCGTCAAGGCCAATGTGGAGGGCCAGTACAACAAGGAAGAGGTCATCAAGGCGGCCAACACGATTGCCGCGATCGCCAACTCCGGTCTGGGCGCGCTGTTTGCACCGGGTACGGAAACAGGCAAGGGCTGGCATGACACGGCCGTCAAGCCCGAGCTGTTCACGGACAAAAAGGCCGGTGAAGCGGGCGGCAATTTCAACAAGGAAGCCAACGAGCTGGCCAAGGTGGCGGCAAGCGGTGACGTGGCTGCCGTGAAAGCCCAACTGGGCAAGCTGCAAGGCACCTGCAAGGCCTGCCACGACGACTTCCGCAAGAAGGACTGACCAGTCCATGTCTTCAGGGTGGGGCACAAGGCCCCGCCTTCATTGTTCTTTGAACCATCTCGGCCTGTGAGGCCTTGCTCATCCCATGTGGATCGTTCAAGTCGCGCTGCGACGACCCTATACCTTCATCGTGGCGGCGCTGCTGATTCTGCTGGCGACGCCCTTTGTCCTGCGCAAAACACCGGTGGATGTCTTTCCCGAAATCGACATCCCGGTGGTGGCCATCTTGATGAGCTACAACGGCCTGTCGGCCAAGGAGATGACCGACCGGATCATCACGCCGATCGAGCGCAATCTGGCCAACTCCGTCAGCGACATGGAGCATACCGAGTCCCAGACCCTGGGCGGCATGGGCATCATCAAGGTGTTCTTTCAGCCTCAGGTCAACCAGGCCACGGCCATTGCCCAGGTGGTGGCCAGTACGCAGGCGTCGCTGCGATCTTTGCCTGCGGGGGCCACGCCTCCCACCATCATCAAGTACAGCGCAACTGACTTGCCCATCCTGCAACTGGGCTTTTCCAGTCCCAATCGCAGCGAGCAGGAGCTCAATGAGCAGGCCTTCAACGTTCTGCGCACCAAGCTCATCACCATTCCCGGTACGGCGGTGACGGCGCCTTATGGCGGCCGCTTCCGCCAGGTGTCCGTTGACATCAACGGGCCTGCGCTGGCTGCGCGTGGCCTGACGGCCGTGGACGTGGTCAATGCCTTGAACGCCCAGAACCTGACGCTGCCCACCGGCACGGCGAAGATCGGCTCGCAGGAAGTCAACGTCGCGCTCAACGGCTCGCCTTCCAGTCTGGCCGCCCTGGGCGATATCCCGATCACGACGGTCAATGGTGTCACGGTGTTCGTGCGCGATGTGGCGCAGGTACGTGATGGCTACCAGCCCCAGACCACAGTGGTGCGCCGCGATGGTGAGCGTGGCCTGCTGATGACCGTGCTCAAGAACGGCGGGGCTTCCACACTGGACATCATCGACACCATTCGCCGGGAATTGCCCAAGGCCGTGCTGGCCTTGCCGGAGGACATCACGGTGACGCCGCTGGCGGACCAGTCCGTGTTCGTGGGGGCCGCCATCAAGTCGGTGGTGCATGAGGCCTTGATCGCGGCCTTGCTGACCGCGGCCCTGCTGCTGCTGTTCCTGGGTAACTGGCGCAGCACGGCCATCATTGCCATCTCGATTCCGCTGTCCATCCTGTGTTCGCTGATCGTGCTGCACCTGATCGGGCAGAGCATCAACATCATGACCCTGGGAGGCCTCGCGCTGGCCGTGGGCATCCTGGTGGACGATGCCACGGTGGAGATCGAGAACGTCGAGCGGCACCTGCACATGGGCAAGCGCCCGCATCAGGCCATCCTGGATGGTGCCGCCGAGATTGCCGCGCCTGCTTTCGTGGCCACACTTTGCATCTGCATCGCTTTCGTGCCGATGTTCTTCCTCACGGGCGTGGCCGGCAAGCTGTTCATCCCGCTGGCCGAGGCCGTGGTGTTCGCGATGCTCGCGTCCTATGTTCTGTCACGTACCCTGGTGCCGACACTGGTGATGTACCTGATGCGGCATCAGGCCCGGCACACGAGCAACGAGGGCAATAAGGGCAAGGCACCGGGGCGCCTGAGGCGCATTCATCTGGGCTTTGAAGCCCGGTTCGAGCAGTGGCGGCAGGCTTACACGACCGTGCTGGCGGCCATGCTGCAACGCAAGCTGCTGTTCGGCGGTGGCCTTCTGGCCTTCTGCCTGTTGTCGACCGGCTTGTTTACCGTGCTGGGACAAGACTTCTTTCCCACGGTGGACGCAGGTCAGATCCGCCTGCATGTTCGGGCCCCCTTGGGCACGCGCTTGGAAGAGATGCCGGCCTTTGTGGACAAGGTCGAGAAGCGCGTGCGCGAGCTGATCGGGCGCGATGAGATCGCCAATGTCGTGGACATCGTGGGCGGGCCTTATACCCCCTACAACACGCTCTACAACACCAATGGCACCTTCGACAGCAGCGATGTCGAGATCCTGATCTCCTTGAAACAGGAGCACCAGCCCACGGCGGACCACATCCGCAAGCTCAGGGCCGCATTGCCCAAGGACTTCCCGGGCAACGAGTTCTATTTCCAGCCGGCCGACATGATCAGCCAGACGCTGAACTTCGGTGTGAGTGCGCCGGTTGATATCCAGGTCCAAGGCACCAAGACAGCCGAGAACCTGCTTGTGGCCAGCGAGCTGCTCAACCAGATCAAGCAGGTGCCCGGTGCGGTGGACACCATCTTGTACCAGCGCTTCAACCGCCGGGCGCTGAGCTTGGAGATGGACCGCTCCAGCCTGGCCCAGACGGGATTGGTGGCACGTGATGTGGCCCAGAACGTCATGGTGTCGCTGAGTTCGAGCTTTCAGACGGCGCCCACCTACTGGCTCAATGAAGCCAATGGCAATGTGTACAACGTGTCGGTACAGACGCCTCAGTACGACATCGACAGTCTGGGCAGCATGCTGAGCATCCCTGTGAATGGCCCTGCCACAGGGCAGGCACGTGATCCGCAATTGCTGGGCAATGTGGTGCAGGTCAAGTCGAGCAGCCAGCAGGGCAATGTCTCGCACTACAACATCGCGCCGGTGATCGACATCTACACCAATGTGGACGGGCGCGACCTGGCCAGCACCTATGCCGACATCGACAAGCTGATCGACAAGGCGCGAGCCAAGCTGGCGCGCGGATCCGAGATCACGGTGCGCGGCCAGATCGAGACCTTGCACAACTCCTTCGTGTCGCTGGCCTGGGGGCTGCTGCTGGCCATTGTGCTGGTCTACATGCTGATCGTCGTGAACTTCCAATCTTGGCTGGATGCCTTGATCATCGTGGCGGCCTTGCCTGCTGCCCTGGCGGGCATCGCCTGGATGCTCTTCCTCTCCGGCACGCCCTTGTCTGTGCCCGCGCTTACTGGCGCCATCATGACGGTGGGCGTGGCCACGGCCAACAGCATCCTGGTGGTGTCGTTTGCGCGCCAGCGGCTGAGCGAGGGTGTGCCGCCTCTTCGTGCCGCACAGGAAGCCGGCTCCACCCGCCTGCGTCCGGTGATGATGACGGCCCTGGCCATGGTCATTGGCATGGTGCCCATGGCACTGGGCCTGGGCGAGGGCGGCGAGCAGAACGCACCGCTGGGGCGCGCCGTGATTGGCGGCCTGGGCTTTGCCACGGTCTCCACCCTTGTCTTTGTTCCCCTGGTGTTCGCCGGTGTCCACCACTGGTTGCAGGCGCGTGTGCCGCAATCGGGCACGCACTCGCTACCAGATTCAGCTCCCGATCCTGTTCATGCTTGATCTTGCATTCCTATGAGTTCTCCAGCTTCTTCTGTTTCTGACGATGTGCCGGTGGCGCATGGCCAAGGGGCTGCACGTCGTGCGGGCCGGTTTGGCTTGCTGGCCCTGGCACTGTTGCTGGGTGGGGCCGGTGCGCGCACCTATGTCAATGCGGCCCACGCCAAGTCTGTCGAGTCCAGCACGCAGGACAATGCCTTGAAGACGGTGCTCTTCACCCACCCCAAGGCTGGTCAGGGCCAACGCACGGTGGCCTTGCCTGCGACTTTGCGTGGGCTCAACGAGGCTGCCATCTATGCCCGGACCAATGGCTATGTGCGAGCCTGGAAGAAGGACATCGGCGACAAGGTCCGCAAGGGCGATGTGCTGGCCATCATCGACACACCGGAGGTGGACCAGGACTTGGCACAAGCCTCAGCCACCTTGGAGCAGATCAAGGCCAAGCTGGCGCTGGCGCAGTCATCGTTGCAACGATGGGAAGGGTTGCGTCAAGGAGATGCCGTATCGCAGCAGGAGCTGGACGAGCGCCGTGCCGCGCAGCAGCAGGCCCAGGCTGATCTGGCTGCGGCGAAGGCCAATGTGGCCCGGTTGCAGCAGCTGCACGATTTCGGGCGCATCACCGCGCCTTTCGATGGCGTGGTGGTGCGGCGCAATGTGGAGGTCGGGGCCCTGGTGGCTTCAGGCAGCGCCACGAATACCAAAGAGCTCTTTTACCTGGCGCAAAGCGATGCCTTGCGTTTGACCGTGGCCGTGCCTCAGGCTTATGTGGGCGATGTGGCCATCGGCAAGGAAGTGAACGTCAAGTTGCTGGAGAAGCCGACCGCACCGGTCAAGGGCGCCATCACCCGGGTGTCGGGCGGTGTGGATGTGGCCACGAGATCGGTCCAGGTGGAAGTGGCGTTGCCCAACAAGGAAGGCAAGCTGCTTCCTGGTACCTATGTTGAAGTGGCCTTGCCTTTGAGCGGGGCAGCCAAGGCCTTGCTGATCCCGCCCAATACCCTGCAGTTCAGGCAGGACGGCGCACGGGTGGCCGTGGTGGGGGACGACGACAAGATTGCGCTGCGCCCCGTCAAGCTGGGACGTGACCTTGGGCGGGCCGTCGAGGTGATTTCGGGCTTGTCGCCCAAAGATGCCGTGGTGCTCAATCCCCACGACACGATCGAAGAGGGCGAGCGGGTTGCCAAGCGCGAGGCGCCGCCTGAGCCCCAGCCGCAAGGCTCGGGCGCATCCAAACCGGCCGGGGGTGGCGAAGGCCGCAGCAGCCCGGCATCTACCGGCCAAACGGGCCAAACCGGCCGAACGGGCTGACGTTCAACCATTGGAGGAATTCCACATGCATCACTTGATCCGTACCATCCGTGCCGCGGGCCTGACGCTGGCCATGACCACCGTGGCGATGGCCGCCCAGGCCGCATCGCTGGAGGGCGCCGCGCAGGCATCGGGTGCCACGCAGCTGTCGTCCATCGAAGTTTCTGGCGCTGGGCGATGGTTCCAGTTTGGCCAGGCGCCGGCACCGGGCCAACCCTGGCCTCAGTTCGACGTGAGCCGCTATGTATCGAGCATCCACTTCGACAGTGCCAGCGCACGCGTGCAGATCACCCGCTTGCAGACCATTGACCCTGATCGTGCGCGCCCTGCGCCTTTAGAGCAGAAGGTCGACCAGTATGTGAGCGGCAAGCTGGCCTGGAACCTGGGCGTGGGCACGGCCAATGCCACACCTACGCCGCAGCCTGCCGCCGTGGAGGAGCGTCAGGCCGAGATCTGGTCCACGCCGCAAGGTTTCATCAAGGCGGCACTGGCCAACCAGGCCACGTCCAAGCCCTTGAAAGATGGGGTGGAGGTCAGTTTCACCGCAGCTGGTAAATACCGCTATGTCGGGTATATCAATGCGCAGGATCAGGTCGAGCGTGTTCGCACCTGGATCGACAATCCCGTGCTGGGTGACACGCTGGTGGAAACCAGCTTCGATGCCTACACGAACTACAACGGCGTCTCTTTCCCCGCACACATCGTGCGCACGCAAGGGGGCTTTCGGGTGCTCGACATCGCTGTCTCGGACGTGAAGGCCAATGCCGTGTCGGCGCAGACGGTGCCTGACTCGATCGCGCAGGGGGTTTTGCCGCCTGTCAGCGTGGCGGTGAACAAGCTGGCCGATGGCGTGTACTACCTGACTGGCGGCACGCACCACAGCGTGGCGATCGAGCAGCGTGACCATATTGTGCTCATCGAGGCCCCGCTCAACGAAGCCAGGTCATTGGCGGTGATCGACAAGGTCAAGGAAACCATCCCCGGCAAGCCGATCAAGTACCTGATCAACACGCACGCCCACTTCGATCATTCCGGCGGGCTGCGCACCTTGGTGGCCCAAGGCGCCACCATCGTGACCCACCAGGGCAACGTGGCTTACTACAAGGAGGTCTGGGCCAATGCGCACAAACTCAGCCCTGACCTGCTCGCGCAAAAGCCCAGGGCACCGCATTTCGAGGCGTTCAATACCAAGCATGTTCTGAGCGATGGCCACCGCAAGATCGAGGTCTACCCGATCCAGGGCAATACGCACAACGATGCTTTCGCGCTGGTGTACCTGCCTGCCGAGAAGATCCTGGTGGAGGTGGACGCCTATACGCCCTTGGCCCCCAATGCCCAGCCTCCGGCTTCGCCCAACCCTTACGCGGTCAACTTGGAAGACAACATCGACCGCCTGAAGCTGGATGTGAACCAGATCGCGGCACTTCATGGCCCGGGCGTGGTCAAGCTCAGCGATCTGCGCAGCTACAACGGCCGCAGCAAGGTGGCTGCCAACTGACTTCATTGAGGGCACGCCGGTACGCAAGGGGGGCATAAGGATCTGCGAATTGATCACTTGGTCGATCCGCAGCCGCAACCTACAGTTCTGTCCACTTTGACAGCATTGTTGGACGGATATCCATGACCCTGCAGGCCAGCCAGCTTGCCTACGCACGAGGCGATCGCCTGCTCTTTTCCGGTGTCAGCCTGGAGGTGGGGCCAGGCGAGGCCTTGCGTGTCACAGGGCGCAATGGCGCGGGCAAGACCAGTCTGTTGCGCGTGCTGTGCGGCTTGACGCTGCCGCTGGATGGCGAGGTGTCATGGCGCGGCACAGCCATTGTGCAAGACAGGGAATCGCTGCACCGGGACCTGATCTACATCGGTCATGGGCAGGCCATCAAAGATGAGTTCAGTGCCCTGGAAAATGTCCAGATCGGTGCGGTGCTGGCTGGCCTCTCCTGCACACGCCGGCTGGCCCTGGAAGCGCTGAACCAGCTGGGCTTGCGGGAGCGGGCAGATCTGCCTGCCCGGGTCCTGTCTCAAGGGCAGCGTCGTCGCGTGGCGCTGGCCCGCCTGGCGCTGCCTGCGCCAGAGTCAGACGAGACCAGCCTGTTGGTGCTGGATGAGCCCTTCGTGGCGCTCGACCAGGAGTCCGTCGGCGTCTTGGCGGCCCTGCTGGAAGCCCGCCTGGCACAAGGGGCCGTGCTGGTCTACACCACGCATCAAGCGCAGACCTTGTCGGCGAAGTGCACGCACGAATTGAACCTGGGCGTCGCCACTGCGGCAGAGGCGGTGTGATGTGGACGGCTTTCTTGACCGTGATCCGACGCGAGGTCTTGCTGGCCTACCGCAGGCGTGCCGACGTGCTGACCACCTTCTTTTTCTTTCTGATGGTCAGCACCTTGTTTCCACTTGGCGTGGGCCCCGAGCGGGAGTTGCTGCGCACGATGGCACCTGGGGTGCTGTGGGTCGCGGCCTTGCTGGCGGCCATGCTGTCCCTGGGGCGGCTGTTCGCGCTCGATCACGCCGACGGGACCTTGGAGCAACTCTTGCTGACGCCGGAGCCATTGACCGTGATCGTGGCGGGCAAGGTGTTCGCCCATTGGCTGGTTTCAGGGCTGCCACTGGTGTTGCTGGCACCAGTGTTGGCCTTCCAGTTCGATTTGTCCCTGGATGCGATCCAGGTCCTGGCGCTGAGTCTGCTGCTGGGCACGCCGGTGCTCAGTCTCATTGGCGCGATTGGCGCGGCCTTGACGCTGGGCTTGCGAGGGGGCGGGGTGCTGGTGGCGCTGCTGGTTCTGCCTCTGTACATCCCGGTGTTGATCTTCGGCGCCGGAGCCGTGGGCGCCCAGTCCAGCGGATTGGGCAGCTCGGCGCACCTGCAATTGCTGGCCGGCGTGCTGTTGGCTGCGATCGTCCTGGCGCCTTGGGCGACGGGTGCTGCGCTGCGCGTGTCCCTGGATTGAGCTGCAAGCAATGAACAAGGCTGAGAAGAGATGAGCACCGGACAGGTTTATATCGATGAACGCGCGCCAGTTGCCGGGGCAGCGCGGGCGGGCCAAGGGCACGTGCTGTGGCAATACGCATCGCCCCAGCGCTTTTACGCATTGGCGGGACGGCTGGTGCCCTGGTTCATGGCTCCTGCCTTGTTGTTGACGCTGCTGGGGCTGTATGTGGGCTTCTTCGTGGCGCCCACGGACCATCAGCAAGGCGAGGCTTACCGCATCATCTTCGTGCATGTGCCGGCGGCCTGGCTGTCGATGGTGATCTACCTGGCCATGGCCTTCTGGGCCGGGCTGGGCTGGGTGCTCAATACCCGCCTGTCCTCCATGATGGCCAGAGCTTTGGCGCCAACCGGTGCCCTGTTCACCTTCCTGGCGCTGTGGACGGGCGCCCTGTGGGGCAAGCCGACGTGGGGTACCTGGTGGGTCTGGGACGCCCGGCTCACATCCGAGTTGATCCTGCTGTTTCTCTACATCGGCTTCATGGCCTTGCAAGCCGGTATCGATGATCCGCGCCGTGGTGACAAGGCCGGTGCCTTGCTGGCATTGGTGGGGGTGATCAATGTGCCCATCATCTATTTCTCTGTTCAATGGTGGAGCACCTTGCACCAGGGCGCATCGATCAGCTTCAAGGCCGCGCCGACGATGGCCAGCACCATGCTGATCGGCATGCTCTTGTGCTCCCTGGGCCTGTGGGCTTATGCCATCGGCATCGCATTGATGCGCTTGCGTTGCATCGTGCTGGAGCGTGAGCGTGGGACCGATTGGGTGCAGCGTCTGCCCGAGGTGCAGCGCCTGTTGCCTGCAGAGGTGGCGTCTGCGAAGAAAGAATCGACATGAACTGGCAGAGCTGGCAGGCATTTGTGGCCATGGGGGGCTATGGCCTCTATGTGTGGGGATCGGTCTTGGTGGTGGCTGCGTTCATCGCGGGCGAGCTGGCCGATGTGGTGCGTCGGCGTCGTGCGGCGTTGAAGACCTTGCGTTTGTTGGGGGTCGGTCGATGAAGGCCAGACACAAGCGTCTGACCCTGGTGCTGCTGGGCGTGGCTGGGCTGAGCCTGGCCGCGTGGTTCGTGCTGTCAGCCTTCCAGAAGAACCTGGTGTTCTTCTTCACGCCGACGCAGATCAAATCGGGCGAGGCCCCGCATGAGCGGCGATTCAGGGTAGGGGGCATGGTCGAGAAGGGCAGCCTCCATCGCCTGCCCGATGGGGTGACCTACCGCTTCGTCGTGACCGACATGGTGCAGGGTGTGACCGTGCAATACAAGGGCTTGCTGCCTGACCTGTTCAAAGAGGGCAAAGGCGTCGTGGCGCAAGGGCGCCTGGGGGCAGACCACAGCTTCCTGGCCGATGAAGTCCTGGCCAAGCATGACGAGAACTACATGCCACCTGAAGCCGCCTACGCCTTGAAGCAAGGCGGACTGAACAAGGAGCGGCCGTGATAGCTGCTGTGATGCCTGAGTTGGGCCAAGTGGCCCTGATCCTGGCCTTGTTGCTGGCTGGCTTGCTGGCCGTGTTGCCGCTTTGGGGAGCCCACCGGCAGGACGCGCGCTGGATGGCGCTGGCCCGCCCCCTGGCGCTGGGGCAGTTCCTGTTCGTGGCCTTGGCTTTCGGCATGCTGGTGTCTGCCTTTGTTGGCAATGACTATTCGGTCCTGTATGTCGCGAGCAATGCCAACTCCTTGCTGCCGGTCTACTACCGCGTGGCTGGCGCCTGGGGCGGGCACGAGGGCTCCTTGCTCTTGTGGCAACTCATGCTCACGGGCTGGACCGTGGCCGTGGCCGTCTTCAGCCGGCAGCTGCCCATGGTCACGGTGGCGCGCGTGCTGGGCGTGCTCGGGCTCATCAGCGTGGGCTTTCTGAGCTTCACCCTGTTCACCTCCAACCCCTTCGAGCGGGTGTTGCCACCTCCGCCAGATGGCCGCGACCTGAATCCCTTGCTGCAAGACGCGGGCATGATCGTGCACCCGCCGCTGCTCTATATGGGCTATGTGGGCTTCTCGGTGGCTTTCGCGTTCGCGATCGCCGCCTTGATCGAGGGGCGGCTGGATGCAGCCTGGGCCAAATGGTCTCGCCCCTGGACCTTGCTGGCCTGGTCCTTCCTGACTTGCGGCATCTTGCTGGGCAGCTTCTGGGCCTATTACGAGTTGGGTTGGGGCGGTTGGTGGTTCTGGGATGCCGTTGAAAACGCCTCTTTCATGCCCTGGCTGGTGGGCACGGCGCTGGTCCACTCCCTGTCTGTGACCGAGAAGCGCGGCAGCTTCAAGAACTGGACGGTGCTGCTGGCCATTTTGGCGTTCTCCTTGTCGCTGCTGGGCACCTTCCTGGTCCGCTCCGGCGTGCTGAACTCGGTGCACGCCTTTGCGTCCGACCCGCGTCGTGGCCTTTACATCCTGGTGTTCCTGCTGCTGGTCATCGGGGGTTCGCTGAGCCTGTTTGCCTGGCGTGCGCCCAAGGTGGGGCTGGGAGGGCGTTTCCAGTTGTTTTCACGGGAATCGATGCTGCTGCTCAACAACGTGTTCTTGCTCGTGGCCATGGGCACGGTGCTGCTGGGCACGCTCTACCCCCTGGCGCTGGATGCCTTCGGCCTGGGCAAGATCTCGGTGGGGCCGCCGTACTTCGAAACGGTGTTCGTGCCCTTGATGGTGCCGGTGCTCGTGCTGATGTCGATCGGGCCTTTCGTGGCCTGGAAGCAGGGATCTTGGCAAGAGGCTTGGCTGGCTTTGCGAGGCACGGCCCTGATCAGCCTCGCATTGGCGGCTGCGTTGGTACTGGCCGGCAAGACGTCGCTGGGGGTGACCTTGGGTGTGCTGCTGGCGCTGTGGATCGTGCTGGGCAGTCTTAAGCAGGCGTGGGCCCGTGTTCAGGCCGGTGCCGGCCGAACGCCTTTCTTGCAACGATGGCGGGTGATTCCATCGGCCTTCTGGGGCATGGTGGCGGCACACCTTGGCGTTGGGGTGTTCGTGTTCGGTGTCACCTTGGTCAAAGGGCTTGACCACGTGCAGGATGGCAGCCTCAAGGAAGGCCAGTCCATCTCGGCTGGAGGCTATGAATTTGCGTTCCAGTCGCTTGAAAAGCAAAAGGGGCCCAACTACATCGCTGCCAGAGCGCGATTCGAGGTGAGCCGCCATGGACGCCATGTGGCCACCCTGTATCCGGAGAAGCGCCTGTACATCGTGCAGCGCATGCCCATGACCGAGGCTGGCATCGACCGGGCCTGGTTGCGCGACCTTTATGTGTCGCTGGGTGAAGCCACGCCCGATGGCAGCTGGGGTGTGCGGGTCCAGGTCAAACCCTTCATGGGCTGGGTCTGGGCTGGCTGCGTGATCATGGCCTTGGGGGGGCTGCTGGCCGCGGCAGACAAGCGCTATCGACAGCGTGTTCGCCAGACATCACCAAAGCAGAACGCTGCAACGCATGCCCGAACCGGCGTGGCACTGCACGCGGATCCCCTGTCGTATTGAGCAACCACATCAAACCGCTCACCAAAGCAACCGACATCATGAAGCGCTTCCTCATTCCCCTGGGCTTATTTCTGGTCATGGCCTGCACCTTGGCGCTGGCGCTCAAGCGTGGTGACACGCAGGATCTGCCGTCTCCACTGATTGGCAAGCCCGCGCCCGCCTTCAATCTCAGCCAGCTGGATGACCCAGCCAAGACCTTTGGCCCGCAGAAGCTGAAGGGGCAAGTGTGGCTGCTCAATGTGTGGGCGTCCTGGTGCACGTCTTGCCGGAAAGAGCACCCCGTGTTGCTGGACTTTGCCAAGCAAGGCCTGGTGCCGGTCATTGGCTTCAACTACCAGGACCAAAGGGATGCGGGGCAGCAATGGTTGACCTTGCATGGCAACCCCTATCGGCTTACGGCCTTCGATGAAGATGGCCGCGTGGGCATGGACCTGGGCGTGATCGGCGTGCCCGAGACCTTCGTGATCGACAAGCAGGGCCGCATCCGCTACAAGGTGACCGGGCCGATCACGCCCGAGGTGCTCAAGGACAAGCTGGTTCCCTTGCTCAAGGAGCTCCAGCGTGGCTGAGAGGCGGCGCACTGGGCGGATCTTGCCAAGCCTCCTGCTGGCTTTGGCATTGCCCATGTGGGTGCTAGCCCAAGGCACACAAGGTACGCAAGGTGGCCCCAACGCCAACCTGGATGAGCACGTGAACAGGCTGACATCCGAGCTGCGCTGCCTGGTGTGCCAGAACCAGACCGTGGCCGATTCCCAGGCTGAACTGGCCTTGCAGCTGAAGAAGGAAGTCAGGAAGCAACTGGCTCAAGGCTCAACGGACGAGGAAGTGCGGGCCTTCATGGTGCAACGCTACGGCGACTTCGTCCTCTACAAGCCGCGCCTGAACAGCTCGACCTGGCTGCTATGGGGCGGGCCCCTGCTTCTGTTGGGCCTTGCAGCCCTGCTGGTGGGGCTGTATTGGCGAGAAAGACGAGCTGCATGGGACGGCGCGCCCGACTCGGTCTTGCCCACTGAAGAGGTGCATTCTTGAACCCAACTTTTGCGATCCTGTTTGCCCTGCTGCTGGCAACAGCCTCCTTGTTCATCGTGTGGCCGCTCAAGCGCCATCTGGTGGACGAGGGCGCTGCATCACCGATTCCAACCAGGCCTTGGTCCGCTGTCTGGATCGTCACAGGCTTGGTCTTCGCCAGCGTGGGTCTCTACACCTTGGTGGGGGAGCCTGATGCCCTCAACCTCGCGCCAGCTTCATCCAGCGTACCCACAGTGGCACCACCTCAGCTGGATCTGTCGCAAGGCGTTGGGCAGGCGCAGATCGAGACCATGGTCGCACGGCTGGCGCAACGTCTGAAAAGCCAACCGCAAGACGTCAAGGGGTGGCGCATGCTGGCCAAGTCCTACGAAACCCTTGGGCGGTTCGATGATGCGGTGAAAGCCTACAAAGAGGTTTTGACGCTGGAGGCACCCGATCCCGACCTGCTGACGGATTACGCCGTGACCCTGGGCATGAGCAAGGGTCGGACCCTGGCCGGCGAACCCGAAGTCTTGATTGACCAGGCCCTGAAGATCGACCCGAACCACGTTCAGGCCCTCGCCCTGTCGGGCAGTGCCGCGTTCGAGGCGAGAGACTACAAGCGTGCGGTGGCGCAATGGCAAAAGCTCTTGTCGCTCGTGCCGGCTGATGCCGAGGTGAGGGCTGGCATTGAGCGCAACGTCGAGAAGGCGCAAGCGCTTATCCGCTGAGTGCATCTGGACATGCGCAAACAGCGCTTCCACTCATAAGGGCGAGGTTCTATCGTTTCCAAGCAGCTATCTGCGGTTTGCAAGCAAAGAAAGGACTTCGACATGGCCAGCCTGCGATTGGGCGACATCGCCCCGGACTTCGAACAAGCCTCCTCGGAAGGCCCCATCCGCTTCCACGAATGGCTGGGCGACAGCTGGGGCGTGTTGTTCTCACACCCCGCCGACTTCACACCTGTGTGCACCACCGAATTGGGCTTGACCGCCAAGCTCAAGGGCGAGTTCGCCAAGCGCAAGGTGAAGGTGATCGCCTTGTCGGTGGACTCGGTGGAGTCGCACGACAAGTGGATCCCTGACATCAACACGACGCAAGGTACGGTCGTCAACTTCCCCATCATCGCCGATGCTGATCGCAAGGTGTCGGAGCTGTATGACCTGATCCACCCCAACGCCAACAGCACCTTGACCGTACGCTCGCTGTTCGTGATCGACCCTGCCAAGAAGGTGCGCCTGATCATCACCTACCCAGCCAGCACGGGGCGCAACTTCGACGAAATCCTGCGCGTGGTCGACTCGCTGCAACTCACCGATCACCACAGCGTGGCCACGCCGGGCAACTGGAAGGATGGTGACGATGTCGTGATCGTGCCTTCGCTGCAGGACCCTGACCTCATCAAGCAGAAGTTTCCCAAGGGCTATGTGGCTGTCACGCCTTATCTGCGCCTGACACCACAACCCAATCGTTGATACCGTTCACGCATTCAGTAAGAGGAAGGTTTTGCAGAACATGGCAGCCAAACACGTGCTATTCGCTGACGATGCCCGCGCCAAGATCGTGCGTGGCGTGGACATTCTGGCCAACGCCGTCAAAGTGACGCTGGGCCCCAAGGGCCGCAATGTGGTGCTGGAGCGCAGCTACGGCGCCCCCACCGTGACCAAGGACGGTGTGTCCGTCGCCAAGGAAATCGAACTCAAGGACAAGTACGAGAACATCGGGGCTCAACTGGTCAAGGAGGTGGCCTCCAAGACCTCCGACAACGCCGGTGACGGCACCACCACCGCCACCGTGCTGGCACAAGCCATCGTGCGTGAGGGCTTCAAGTACGTGGCCGCCGGCCTCAACCCGGCCGACCTCAAGCGTGGCATCGACAAGGCCGTGACGGCTCTGGTGGCCGAGGTCCAGCAGATCGCCAAGCCCACCACGACATCCAAGGAGATCGCTCAGGTTGGCGCCATCTCGGCCAACTCGGACTGGGACATTGGCCAGATCATCGCCGACGCCATCGACAAGGTCGGCAAGGAAGGCGTGATCACCGTGGAGGACGGCAAGAGCCTGCACAACGAGCTGGACGTGGTCGAAGGCCTGCAGTTCGACCGCGGCTACCTCTCGCCTTACTTCATCAACAACGCCGACAAGCAGATTGCCGAGCTGGACAGCCCCTTCATCCTGATCGTGGACAAGAAGGTCAGCAACATCCGTGATCTGCTGCCGGCGCTGGAAGCGGTGGCCAAGTCGGCCCGCCCTCTGCTCATCATTGCCGAAGAGGTCGAGGGCGAGGCGCTGGCCACGCTGGTGGTCAACTCCATCCGCGGCATCCTGAAGGTGGTGGCGGTCAAGGCGCCAGGCTTTGGTGACCGCCGCAAGGCCATCCTGGAAGACATCGCCGTGCTGACGGGTGGCAAGGTGATCGCCGAAGAGGTGGGCCTGGCGCTGGACAAAGTCACGCTGGCCGACCTGGGCGAGGCCACGCGCATTGAAGTGGGCAAGGAGCACACGACGGTGATCGATGGTGCCGGTTCGGCCGAGTTCATCGAAGCGCGCGTCAAGCAGATCCGCGTGCAGATCAGTGAGGCCACCAGCGACTACGACCGCGAGAAGCTGCAAGAACGCGTGGCCAAGCTGGCTGGCGGCGTGGCCGTGATCAAGGTGGGCGCCGCGACCGAGGTCGAGCTCAAGGAAAAGAAGGCGCGTGTGGAAGATGCCCTGCATGCCACCCGCGCTGCCGTGGAGGAGGGTGTGGTGCCGGGCGGCGGTGTGGCTTTGCTGCGCGCCAAGAAAGCCATCGGTGCACTCAAGGGTGACAACGCCGACCAGAATGCCGGCATTCAGCTGGTGCTGCGTGCGGTGGAAGAGCCCCTGCGCCAGATCGTGGCCAATGCCGGCGGCGAGCCCAGTGTCGTTGTCAACCGCGTGCTGGAAGGGACGGGCAACTTCGGTTTCAACGCGGCCAACGACAGCTATGGTGACCTGGTCGAGCAGGGCGTGCTGGACCCGGCCAAGGTGACGCGCACGGCCCTGCAGAACGCCGCTTCGGTGGCCAGCCTGATCCTGACCACGGAAGCCATTGTGGCTGAGATCCCGGAACCCAAGACACCAGCCGTGCCGCATCATGACGAGGGTGGCTTCGGCGGGCCTCAGTTCTGAGCCATGGCTCACTTGGCATATCAGCACTGATCGGTTAGGGTGCTGACTCGCCCTGAGGGGCGGGTCATTCAACCCGGAGGAGAACCATGAGCAATCCCCAGTCCAATCCCAGGTCAAACTGGAAATTCGAAACCCTGTCGGTGCATGCAGGCTACTCACCTGATCCGACGACCAAGGCGGTGGCTGTTCCCATCTACCAGACGGTGGCCTACGCTTTCGACAGCGCCCAGCATGGTGCAGACCTGTTCGACCTCAAGGTGCCGGGCAACATCTACAGCCGCATCATGAACCCGACGAACGATGTGCTGGAGCAGCGCATTGCCGCACTGGAAGGTGGCATTGGCGCGCTGGCCCTGGCTTCGGGGCAGGCGGCCGTGACCTATGCCATCCAGACCATCGCCGAAGCGGGTGACAACATCGTGTCGTCCACGGCCCTGTACGGCGGGACCTACAACCTGTTCGCGCATACGCTGCCGCAGTTCGGCATCACCACGCGCTTTGCTGATCACCGTGATCCGGCCAGCTTTGAGCCCTTGATCGATGAGCGCACCAAGGCCATCTTTGTGGAGTCACTGGGCAATCCGTCGGGCAACATCACCGACATCGCCCGGATCGCCGAGATTGCGCATCGCCATGGCGTGCCGCTGATCGTGGACAACACCGTGCCCACGCCCTACCTGAGCCGCCCGTTCGAGCACGGGGCCGACATTGTGGTCCATTCGCTGACCAAGTACCTGGGTGGTCACGGCACCACGCTGGGTGGGGCGATCGTGGACTCGGGCAAGTTCCCCTGGGCACAGCACAAGGCGCGCTTCAAGCGTCTGAACGAGCCTGACGTGAGCTACCACGGCGTGGTCTACACCGATGCCTTGGGGCCTGCCGCCTACATTGGCCGTGCACGTGTGGTGCCGCTGCGCAATACTGGCGCGGCCTTGTCGCCCTTCAATGCCTTCCAGATCCTGCAGGGCATCGAAACCCTGGGCCTGCGCATGGACCGCATCAGCGACAACGCACTGCGGGTAGCCCAGCATCTCAAGCGTCACCCGCGTGTGAAGTGGGTGAACTACGCTGGCCTGGAAGATCACCCCGAGTACCCGCAGGTGAAGAAATACCTGTCGGGCAAGGCTTCAGGGCTGCTGACTTTTGGCGTGCCGGGTGGACGCGAGGGTGGAGCACGCTTCCTCGACGGCCTCAAGCTGTTCACACGTCTGGTCAACATCGGGGATGTGCGCTCGCTGGCCACACACCCGGCCTCCACCACGCACCGTCAGCTGTCCCCGGAGGAGCTGGCCAAGACGGGCGTGACCGAGGACACCGTTCGGCTGTCGGTGGGCATCGAGCACATCGATGACCTCATCGCCGATCTGGACCTGGCGCTGGAGACGGCCTGATCAGTCTGTGCCAACCAGGCGCAGCAAAGTGATCTCCGACGGGGCGCACAGGCGCTTGGGCGGGCCCCAAAAGCCTGTGCCTCGGCTCGTGTAGATCCACATGCGCTTGAGGCGCTTGAGCCCTGCCACAAAAGGCTGCTGCAAGGGCACGGCCAGGCGCCAGGGCCAGAACTGCCCACCGTGGGTGTGCCCAGACAGCTGAAGATGGAAGCCCGCCTCTTCGGCAGCCTGGGCGCTGCGCGGCTGATGGGCCAGCAGCAGCTTGACCGCATCGGCTGGCGCCCCCTTCACAGCGGCATGCGGGTCGCTGCGATGTGAGGGGTCGAAATGGTGGGCGGTGTAATCGGTCACCCCGGCGATCACCACCGGGGTCACATCGTGCTGCACGACCACATGCTCGTTGAGCAGCACACGCAAGCCCAGGCGGCGCAGTTCGTCAATCCAACCATGGGCGCCGGAGTAGTACTCGTGGTTGCCCGTGACGAAATAGGTCCCGTGCCGGGAGTCCAGCTCGGCCAGTGGTGATACGTGCGGGGCCAGATCGCGCACACTGCCATCGACCAGGTCGCCGGTGATGGCCACCATATCGGCCTTCAGCTGGTTCACCTTCTGCACGATGGGTTGCAGGTAGACCTGCTTGATGGTTGGGCCCACGTGGATGTCACTGATCTGCGCGATGGTGAAGCCCTGCAAGGCCTTGGGCAGGCCGGCAATCGGGACGTCCACCTTCACCACCTGGGCAGTGCGCCGGGCGTTGACCCAGCCCACCAAGGTGAAAAGCGCGGCCCCCGTGAACACGGCCCATGCCATGTCACCGGCCAGTTCGGCTGACGTGCTTGCCAGCCCCGTCCACCCATGGCCCACGAGGGTGTCCAGCAACAGGACCACTTCACGCAGCAAGGTCAGCACAAACATCGACGAGAACCAGCCCATGAACAGGAAGCCCGCCGTGGCCAACCGATCGGACAGCGGTTGGCGCCGTATACGCCGTGCGTAAAAGCTCATGGGAACCAGTGCCGCTGACAAGGCCAGCAACGCGCCCAGACCCCACTGCGCAGCAGGCCAGGCATCAAGTGCCGGCAACAAGCGCCAGCCCAGAAAACCGTGCAGCAGCACGGACAGCAGAAGGAGGGTCATCTTGGCCATTTTGGGCTGCCTCCTGAATTTTTCAAGTGCAGCCCACGGCCTTTACATGATCAGATCCTTCTGCGGCCACTGCTCAGGCGGTGCAGCACGGTCACCAGCGCGTCGACGTCGGCGCAGTTGTTGTAGAAGGCCAGCGAAGGGCGCACAGTGGCCTCCAGCCCGAAGCGACGCAGGATGGGCTGGGCACAATGGTGACCGGAGCGCACAGCAATGCCTTCCTTGTTCAAGGCGGAGCCCACCTCTTCGGTCTTGAACCCAGCCAGCGTGAACGACAGCACAGCGGCCTTGTCGGGCGCTGTACCGATCAGGCACAAGCCAGGCACGTCCTTGAGCAGGCGCGTTGCATACAGCAGCAACTGGTGCTCGTAGGCCCCGATGTTGTCGATGCCGAACCGGTTGACGTAGTCGATCGCGGCACCCAGGCCCACGGCATCGGCGATGTTGCCTGTACCAGCCTCAAAGCGCCCGGGAGCGTCATGGTACTCGGTGTGCTCGAAGGTGACGTCACGGATCATGTTGCCGCCGCCCTGCCAAGGCGGGGTTTCATTGAGCAGCGCCTCCTTGCCGTAGAGCACGCCAATGCCCGTCGGTCCGAACACCTTGTGCCCGGAGAACACGAACCAGTCGCAGTCCAGATCGATCACATCGGCCCGCATGTGCGACACCGATTGCGCGCCGTCCACCAGCACTTTGGCGCCCACGCTGTGGGCCATGGCCACCATCTGCTTGGCCGGGGTGATGGTGCCCAGGGCATTGGACACCTGGGTGAAAGACACGATCTTGGTACGCGGGCTCAGCAGCTTGGCGTATTCGTCCAGCAAAACCTGGCCGTCGTCATCCACCGGAATGACGCGCAGCTTGGCACCGGTCTGCGCGCACAGTTGCTGCCACGGCACGATGTTGGCGTGGTGCTCCAGCCAACTGAGGATGATCTCGTCACCTTCACGCAACTGGTTGCGCCCCCAGCTCTGTGCCACGAGGTTGATGGCCTCGGTGGTGCCTCGCACGAACACGATCTCGTTGACCGAGCGCGCATTCAGGAAGCCACGCACCTTCTCGCGTGCCGCCTCATAGGCGTCCGTGGCGCGCGCGGCCAGTTCGTGCGCGGCCCGGTGGATGTTCGAGTTCTCGTGCTCATAGAAGTACGAGATGCGCTCGATCACGCTCAGTGGCTTTTGTGTCGTGGCAGCGTTGTCCAGCCAGATCAAGGGGCGGCCGTTCACCCGCTCACGCAGGATGGGGAAGTCGCGCCGGACCAGGTCCACATCAAATGGCGGCTTGAAGCTGGAAGGCAGCGGCTGCGCCGATTGATGTGGCAGCCCGGGTGTTTGCAAGCCGGCGCGATGCGATGCGATGTGATCAAAGAAGTAGTAGCTTGGCGACGCTGTCGACAAGGCTTGCCCCATTCCTCCACCACTGGACAATCCAGGCGCAGGCGAGCGCAAGGCGAGCAGGTCTGCCAGTTCCGTGTCGCTGGGCAGCCCCCAGTCCAGCGGGTTGAGCGTCAGCGCAGGTTGCAGGCCCGATGTGGGGCCGGCAGGGTTGCCATCCAAGGGCAGATCTCCCGTGAACGACGTGGGCACCACAGGCGCCTGGCTATGAGGGCGAAAGTCGCTGGGCGCCGTGCTGGCCACATTGGGCAGGCCTCCGACCGGCACGGAAGAGGGCACCTCACCGGGCAAGTCCGACGCGTTCACTTGTGGCACCACGCTGGCCGGGATGCGCGCATCCGGCGTGGCACTGGGCTGCGAACCAATCACGTTGGAGACCGCGAAGGGGTGCTGCGAGCCCTGAGGCGAACCCAGGTGCGACAAGCCAGGTGGCAGGCCTGCGCCCAGGCTCTGTGGCGTGGTGATCGAGCCCGGCAGCGCGCTGAAGAACTGGTTGGCCAGTTGCGTCAGCGCGGCCACGTCAGGCACACCAGGTATGCCCGGCGTGTCCAGGAAGGAGAGATCATTGGTAGACATGGTACTTGTTGACTTCCACGTCTTCGAGCACGGCAATGGCGTCGTCTGTCAGCACAGCCAGCGAGCAGTACAGCGACACGAGGTAGGAGGCGATGGCCTTGTGGTTGATGCCCATGAAGCGCACGGCCAGGCCCGGGCTTTGTTGGCCAGGCAGATCGGGCTGGTACAGGCCGACCACACCCTGGCGACTCTCGCCCGTGCGGATCAGCAGGATCTTGGTCTTGTTGTCCTCGATGCCGATCTTGTCGCAAGGGATCAGGGGGATGCCGCGCCAGGTGATGAACTGCGAGCCGAACAGCGAGACCGTGGGCGGCGGCACGCCACGGCGTGTGCACTCGCGACCAAAGGCCGCGATGGACAGCGGGTGCGCCAGGAAGAAGCCGGGTTCCTTCCACACCTTGGTCAGCAACTCGTCCAGGTCATCGGGCGTGGGGGCGCCAGTGCGCGTCTTGATGCGCTGCTGGGGCGCGATGTTGTTGAGCAGGCCGTATTCCTTGTTGTTGATCAGCTCGCTTTCCTGACGTTCCTTGATGGTCTCGATGGTCAGGCGCAGCTGTTCGGCAATCTGGTTGTAGGGCTTGCTGTACAGGTCGGACACGCGGGTGTGCACGTCCAGCACCGTGTTCACGGCCGAGAGCAGGTACTCGCGCGGGTTCTCGATGTAGTCCACGAAAGTCTGTGGCAGTTCGCGTTCATCGCGGCCGGAGCAGTCCACCGTCACGCTGGAAGCATCCTTGACTTTGTTGACGCGGTAGATACCGGCCTCGACGGGGACCCAGTGCAGCAAGTGGGTGAGCCAGCGCGGTGTGATCGTGCCCATCTGAGGCACGGTGCGGGTGGCGATCGCCAGTTGCCGCGCGGCAATGTCGCCAAGGGCGGTGCTGTTTTCGTGGTTGTTGGCCATGCCGTTTTCTCCGTTGGATCCAGGGGTTCAAAAAAGGAAGGAAATGGGGTTCAGGTATTGCGGTTGAGGGCCTGGCTGACATTGCTGCCAGGCGGGACGCTGTTCGTGAGCCAGACGTTGCCGCCGATGGTCGAGCCTTGCCCGACCGTGATGCGCCCGAGCACGGTGGCGCCGGCATAGATCACCACATCGTCTTCCACGATGGGGTGGCGCGCATGACCCTTGAGCAGGTGCCCGGCCTCGTCTGCTGGGAAGCGCTTGGCACCCAATGTCACGGCCTGGTAGAGCCGCACGCGCTGGCCGATCACCGTGGTCTCGCCGATGACCACGCCCGTGCCGTGATCAATGAAGAAGGCCGGGCCGATCTCGGCGCCAGGGTGGATGTCGATGCCGGTGCGCGAATGGCCGATGTCGGCGATCAAGCGGGCCAGCAGCGGCGACCCCAGCTTGTAGAGTGCGTGGGCCAGCCGGTAATGGATGATGGCCGTCATGCCCGGGTAGCACAGCAGGATCTCGGAGGCGCTGGTAGCCGCCGGGTCGCCCTGGTAGGCCGCTTGCAGATCGCTGACCAGGAGGGCGCGGATGTCGGGCAGTGCTGTGGCAAAGGTGCGCGTGATGTGTTGGGCCTTGTCCAGCAGCCCCGCATCGCCAGATGGTGGCTGATCAGGCAGGTCGCTGGCATAGAACAGGCCGCGGCGAACTTGCTCGGCCAACAGCCCCAAGGTGTGGCTGAGCGTGTGGCCGACGTAGTAGTCGATGCTGTCGTCGTTAAGGTCGGGGCGGCCGTAGTGGGTCGGGAACAAGGCTGCAGAAAGGCCTTGCACGATCTCGACGAGTGCCTCGCGCGAGGGCAGTTCGCGAACACGGCCTTTGTGCCGGATGTTGTGCGCATGTTCCCTCGAATGGCGCAGGGCCTTGACGACGTCATGGAGCGGCCATTCGACGGCGCCGGAATCAGGGTGTGGGGCGGACTGCATGGAAGTGTCACTGTGTCGAAAAGAGATCGCCCAATTTGCCGCTAAAGCAGATATCGCCCAACTGACCAGATCGAGTTTGCTCAGTCGTTATGTGTTTACTGCATTTCTATATGTGCTCAATTTATGAGGAAGACCGGCTGCCGTGGGGAACGGCACCTGGCTCTGCTAGGGAATGGGTGACGAAACGGATGAATCCGACGCGGTATTGGTGTGTCTGTCGGCGGCCTGCCAACGCCGGTATGGGGCTCGTCTGGAACGCCTTGTTCATTTTTTGAATAAGTACCTGAGAAATCTGTACTTCTTCGCGCAAGGCTGCGTCCGTAGTATTCGGTTCCTGCTGTGTTCAAGGCCCTTGTCATGCATTTTTCTTCCAAGCCCCGCTTCCTTCCCCGTTTTGTGCGCTGCTTGGCCGCTATGGCAGCTGCGGCGTCCGTGGCAGCGCCAGCTTGGGCCGACACCACCCTGCTCAACGTGAGCTATGACGTCACGCGTGAGTTCTACAAGGACTACAACGCGGCCTTCACCCGTTACTGGAAGCAGACCACAGGTGAAACAGTCACCGTCAGCCAGTCGCATGGCGGCTCCAGCAAGCAGGCCCGCAGCGTGATCGAGGGCCTGCCGGCCGATGTCATCACGATGAACCAGGCCAATGACATTGACGTGCTGGCGCAGCAAGGCGGCCTGGTGCCCGCCGACTGGTCCAAGCGCCTGCCCAACGGCAGCGCACCCACCACCTCGGTAACGGTGATCCTCGTGCGCAAGGGCAACCCCAAGGGCATCAAGGACTGGTCTGATCTGGCGCGCCCTGGTGTCTCGGTGGTCATCCCCAATCCCAAGACATCGGGCAACGGTCGCTATTCCTATCTGGCGGCCTGGGGTTCGGTGATCAAGTCGGGCGGCACAACCAAACAGGCGCGTGAGCTGGTGCAGAAGATCTTTGCCAACGTGCCCGTGTTCGATGGCGGCGGACGTGCAGCGACCACCACCTTTGCCCAACGCAATATCGGCGACGCGCTGGCCACATTCGAAAGTGAAGTGCCGCTGATCCAAAGCGAGTTCAGTGGTGATTTCCAGGTCGTTTACCCCAAGACCACCATCCTGGCCGAGAACCCTGTCAGCGTTGTCGACAAGAACGTCGACAAGAAGGGCAGCCGCAAGCAGGCTGAGGCTTATCTGAAGTACCTGTGGTCGGACGAAGGCCAGGCGATTGCCGTCAAGCACCACCTGCGCCCACGTTCAGAGAAGCTGCTGGCACAGAACAAGGCCACCTTCATCAGCGTGCCCACCTTCACCGTGGACGAGGTGTTCGGCGGCTGGAAGAAGGCACAGGCCGAGCATTTCAACGACGGTGGCATCTACGACCAGATCCTGGCCAGTGGCCGTGCCGGGAAGTAAAGCAGCATCACGATGATTTTCTCCAAGACCTTGCTGAGGCAGCGCAGTGTGCTGCCCGGCTTTGACATGGCCATGGGTCTGACGCTGACCTACTTGTGCCTGCTCGTGCTGATTCCCCTGGGGGCGGCTTTCCTGCGGACCACGGCATTGACCTGGCCTGCTTTCGTAGCGGTGGTGACTTCTCCTCGTGTCGTGGCGTCTTATGAATTGACCTTTGGTGCCTCCTTGCTTGCGGCCATCGTCAACGCGGTGTTCGGCTTGTTGGTGGCCTGGGTGCTGGTGCGCTATGACTTCTTTGGGCGCCGCCTCGTTGACGCCTTGGTCGATCTGCCGTTTGCGCTGCCAACGGCTGTCGCGGGCATCACCTTGACGGGCCTGTATGCGTCCAACGGCTGGATCGGGCGGTATCTGGAGCCGCTGGGGCTGAAGGTGGCGTTCACGCCGGTGGGCGTGTTCGTGGCCATGACCTTCATAGGCTTGCCTTTCGTTGTGCGCACGGTGCAGCCCATCTTGGAAGACATGGCTTCGGAATTGGAAGAGGCGGCTGCGACGCTGGGTGCCAGCCGACTGCAGACCTTCACCAGGGTGATCCTGCCGATCTTGTCGCCTGCCTTGTTGACGGGTTTTGCGCTGGCCTTTGCGCGGGCCCTGGGCGAATACGGCTCCATCATTTTCATCGCGGGCAACATGCCCATGGTGTCCGAGATCACGCCGCTGCTGATCATCACCAAGCTGGAGCAGTACGACTACGCTGGCGCCACGGCCATCGCCGTGGTGATGCTGGTGATGTCCTTCGTGCTGCTGCTCGCCATCAATGCATTGCAGGCCTGGGCGCGCAAGCGCCAGGGCAAATGAGGTCGACCCATCATGAGTACAACAGCTGCTGCGCTTTCGGTTGCGCCTTCTGATATCCGCAGTGCGACCAAGGAGCCGCCATGGGTGCGCTGGCTGCTGACGTCGGTGGCGCTGATCTTCCTGTCATTCTTCCTGTTCTTGCCGCTGGTGTCGGTCTTTTTTGAGGCCTTCAAGAAGGGGGTGGATGTCTATTTCGCCGCCATCACCGAGCCCGATGCGATCTCGGCGGTCAAGCTGACACTGGTGGCTGCGGTCATTGCCGTGCCTTTGAACCTGGTGTTCGGCGTGGCGGCGGCCTGGGCCATTGCCAAGTTCGACTTCCGCGGCAAGAGCATCCTGCTGACTTTGATCGACCTGCCGTTTTCGGTGTCGCCCGTGATCGCGGGCCTCATCTATGTGTTGGTGTTCGGCCTGCAAGGCTGGTTCGGTGAATGGCTGAGCGCGCATGACCTCAAGGTGATCTTCGCGGTGCCGGGCATCGTGCTGGCCACCATCTTCGTGACCTTTCCATTCGTGGCGCGCGAGCTGATCCCTTTGATGCAGGCGCAAGGGCAAGAGCAGGAAGAGGCCGCGCGCGTGTTGGGCGCGTCGGGCTTTCAAACCTTCTGGAAGGTGACACTGCCCAATGTGAAGTGGGCGCTGCTGTATGGCGTGATCCTGTGCAATGCCCGCGCGATGGGCGAGTTCGGTGCGGTGTCGGTGGTGTCGGGCCATATCCGTGGTCAGACCAACACCTTGCCCCTGCACATCGAAATCCTGTACAACGAATACCAGATGGCTGCGGCCTTTGCGGTGGCGTCCCTGCTGGCCAGCCTGGCGCTGGTCACCCTGGTGCTGAAATACACTGTCGAACGGCAGGTGCAGCGTGAGCTTGCCCAGGCCAAGGATGCTGGAGCTTCCCAATGAGCATTGAAGTCAAGAACCTCGTCAAGCGCTTCGGGTCGGTCACCGTGTGTGACAACCTGAACCTCAACATCCCTTCTGGTGAACTGGTGGCCTTGCTGGGCCCCTCGGGTTCGGGCAAGACCTCCTTGCTGCGCATCATTGCCGGGCTGGAAACGCCCGATAGCGGCTCGGTGCTGTTCAATGGCGAAGATGCGACCAATGTGGCCGTGCGTGACCGCCAGGTGGGCTTCGTGTTCCAGCATTACGCCTTGTTCGGCCACATGACGATCTTCGAGAACGTGGCCTTTGGCTTGCGCGTGCGGCCCAAGGACTCGCGGCCGTCCGAGTCGGCCATCAAGGCCAAGGTGACGGAGTTGCTCAAGCTGGTGCAGCTCGACTGGATTGCCGACCGTTATCCGCATCAATTGTCGGGTGGGCAACGCCAGCGTATCGCGCTGGCCCGTGCGCTGGCCGTGGAGCCCAAGGTGCTGCTGCTGGACGAGCCCTTTGGTGCGCTCGATGCCAAGGTGCGCAAGGAACTGCGCCGCTGGCTGCGCCGCCTGCATGACGAGATGCACATCACCAGTGTGTTCGTGACCCACGACCAGGAAGAGGCCATGGAGGTGGCGGACCGCATCGTGGTGATGAACCAGGGCCGCATCGAGCAGGAGGGCACGCCCGACCAGGTGTATGACCACCCGGCCACGCCTTTCGTGCTGCAGTTCCTGGGTGACGTGAACCTGTTCCATGGCCGTGACCATGCACCGGGGGCGGTGGTGTCGTCACCCGGTGTTTCGGCTGAGGCGGCGGCCGATGCGGTGAGCTATGTGCGCCCGCATGAGATCCAGGTGCTGGCCCATGCCGATGAGGGCAGCTTGCCGGTGAGCCTGGTGCATGCCCTGACGGTGGGGCCCAATACACGCCTGGAGTTCAAGCGGCAGGATGGCCAAGGCGAAGTGGATGTGGAGCTGACCCGGGCTGAGTACGCGGCATTGCGCGACAGCGGCATCTTGCAGACGGGCTCGGTCGTGCACCTCAAGCCGCGCCGTATCCGCCGCTTCCGGGCAGTGAGTGGTGGTGGCGCAGAGTTTGTGGAGACCGATCCGGCGTCCATGATCTGAAAAACGCGACGTATCCGTTTGGTAAAGCCCAAGCGGATCGTCGCCACACGTGCCGACGCATGCGTTAAGGAGGTATCTCATCACGCCACACGAGGCATCATGAATACCTTGCGCACTGTTTGTCTGCCGCTGATCGGCGCGGCCCTGCTGGCCACGTCGCTGAGTGGCTGCGTTGTCGTGCCGGCCCAGCCTGTCTATCAAGCCGCACCGGCTGTCGTGACTGTGCCGCCCCCTGAGCCTCAGGTCGAGTATGTGGGCGTGGCACCTTACCCGGGCTACATCTGGATCAGTGGATTCTGGGCCTGGCAGTTTGGCCGCCATGTGTGGGTCGGCGGCCATTGGAGTGCACCTCGCCCAGGTTATCGCTGGGTGCCTCACGCCTGGGAGCGTGAGGGCGGGGGCTGGCGCCTGCACGAGGGGCACTGGGCGCGCTGACCCCCTGGCCCCTCGCGTCGTCGTCAGAAGCCGCCTCGGTCGTGGTGGGCTTGGGGCGTACCCAGATCCAGTACGCCGTGCGTACGATCGAAGGTGGACCCGACCGTGAGGTTGCTGCCTGAAGCTGTTCCCAGCGCCTCGACGATCTCGCCAGCCGCCACCGTGGCGCTGTTGCCATGGCGGTTCTTGATGGCGGCAGTGTCAGACGTCACCGCGATGCCATGGACCGAGAAAGTGGCCGTGGTGCCACTGACAGACGGTGTCGGTGCGCTGTCGACGATCCCCGCCACGCCGGATACGTTGGAGGCGGGTACGATGGTCAGCGACAGAGCCGTGAGCTTGCCGCTGCCGTCAGACTGCGCATTGATCACCGCATGCTGCGACATGCCTGTCTGGGCCAGATAGGTCTGGAAGTCGCCGATGTTGAACCTCATCAAGGTGCTGTCCGGGCCATGGTTCCACCAGCCGAAGGTGGAGCGGTCAGCCAAGTGCGTGGATGCATTGACCGTGATGGTCTGGCCCAGCACGCTGACCGTGTAGGTATTGGCATCGCTGCCCGCCGTGATATTGCTGAGGTCGCCTTGCAGGGCCACGGTCGAGCTGGCTGCGGCGTGCAGCACGGTGAGCTTGCTGACCACGACCGACAAGCCATCCGAGGAGACCGTGCCGGTGACGCGCACGATGTCACCCACGGCTGGCAGGCCGGTGGTGGAGGGCAGCGAGGAGGCGTCGACCGTCAGGCCACGCAACACGAAGGTCTTGTTGGCCGAAGAGACGCTGGAGACGCCGCCTTCCAGCTCGGCTGTGCTGCCGCTGGTGTCGACGGTCACGCGGGCAGCCAGGCGGGCACCACTGGCGGAGAAGGTCGAGGCAGGCAAGCTGGGGGCGATGTTGGAAAACACCGAAACCACTTGCCCACTGCTGTAGGCACTGGCACAGCTGCTGGACTGGCCGTTGACGCGGCAGGTGGCCGAGCTCAGGTCCAGGGTGAGCCCGCCGATGCTGCTGGTGGTGCCGACCGTGATGACACCTTCAGCCTTGAATGCCGCGTTGCCACCGGCATTGCCCGGGTCATCGGAGATGGAAAGCAAGGTGGCCACGATATTGGCCGCACCGCCCGATGAGCTGCCGGAGAACAGGTAGCCATGGACGGTCACATAGTTGCCCTTGGTCACCGTGCTGCCGTTGACCGACGTTGCGCTCAGGCCGGCCTGACCCGTGATGGCGGTGCAACTGCTGCTTTGCGTGGCACAGGCGCGGTGATCGCTGAAAGTGGTGGCTGAGGTGAGCTGCACGGTCTGGCCCATCACGGTGATGGTGCCGGCGCTGTTGTCGGCGTTGTCGACATAGCCACGTGCCAATGGGTGGATGTGCAACTCGCTGGCCACCGGGTTCTGATCGGTGCTGTTGGAGGCCGGCTTCACGTCAACGACCTCGCCGACTTCCAGGGCACTGCTGGCGCTGGTGGTGCCGGTGTCGTCGTCGACCACGGTGGCGTGGCTGGTGACGAACTCATGGCCGTTGACGAACACGCTGCCGAAAGCCGTGATGGCCCCTGAGGATGTGGCGCCTGCGCTGGCGCCGGACGACGCGCTGTTGCTGGCAGATGAGCCACCTCCGCCGCCACCGCAGGCAGAGAGTCCCAGAACGACGCTTGCAGGCAAAGCCCACAGCAAGTGCTTGGATGTCAGTCTCATCTTGTACTCCACACGTGGCAAGCCGGCGGGGCGGCGATGGGGCGAACTATGTGACGTGCGTGTAAAGGCTTTGTTGCCCGTTCGAGGGCTGTCCAGTAACAGGATGTGACCTAATCATGGGCCGTGATGTGTTCACGCCAAAGGCGTACCTGTGGTCGTGCCGCTGGAGAAGAAAGACCACTCCAGCAACGCCACATAGCCGTCCTGGCAGGCGACGACCATGCGCAGACTGTCTGCATGCACGACGCTGCCCAGGCGCGCTTGATGTGTGGCATGCCACGTGATCGCGCGTTTGACGTGAACGGGCACACCATTGACCTGAGCTAGGCATTGGAGGGCACCGAAGGCACGCAACTGCCGTGAGATCTGTGCGCAGCTGGTGGTGAAGTCCAGGGTTCGGTCTTCGTCGGACCAGAAGCCGACGTAGTGTCCACCTTCTTGAGGCTGGGCTGTTTGCCAGAGCCCTTCGAAGTCATTGGCAAGCTGTTCGGCCAGCGTGCGCGCGGCCATCTGGATCTTCAAGTCCAGGCTGTCGAGGCATTCATCGGCGGGCATGGCGAACAGGGTTTGGGCAAGGATGTCGCCGCTGTCGAACTCGGCTTCGAGCTTGTGGCAGCTGACACCCCATTGCGCTTGCTGATCGAGGATGGCCCAGACCTGCGGAAAAGGGCCACGGTAGCTTGGCAAAGGGGAAGGGTGAAAGTTGACGGCATAGCGCAGGTAAGGACGCCAGTCACCAATGCGCCAGGGGTAGCTGGCCACGATGAGGGCATCGCAGTCGGCACGTTGCAGATCGAGCAAGGCGGCATCATCCAGCCTTGACAACTGGATCTGCATGCCCAGTGCCTGCGCGCGTGCAATGACGGCCTTGTTGCTATGCAGGCGCTCGTCGGTGGGCACGGTGAACAACTTATGGGGCAGCCAGCCTTTGGCGACAAAGGCCTCCAGCACGGGCAGGTAGCGGTCCGTGGCCGTGATGGCAAAGCGCTTGTGCGCGGTAGAAGGCGTGTATGAGGGCGTGTTCATTTGGACAGCCAGTCGCCTTTGTAGATCAGCATGAACTTGTCGCCTTGCGGCATGCCGCCAGTCGGCCGAACTTCGTCCAGAGGCTCGGTGGCCAGCTCCTGCCGTGGGGGGGAGCCCTGTGCTTCAAAGCGCTGCACTTGCCGCGCATCCAGAGCCGGTGTTCGAGGGCTGCTGCAAGCGGTGAGCATCAAGGCCAACATGGCAGACAAAATGGCTGTCTTTCGAGTCATGTCTGGATGCTGGGTTGTCAATGTAAAGCTTTCGTTGCTGGCCAGTTAAGGCGGACTTTGCCTTGGCTGGCCGTGCACGTGACATTCGCGGCGGATACCATGTCCCTTCGTGTCATCTGTATCCATACGTGGCCGCCCCATTGCTGCCCTGTTCTGTCATCCGACCATGAAAAACAACGACATCTCCAGCTTCATCGCCAGCCATCGGGAAACTCAAAGGGGCAAGACCGTCATTTGGGTTTTGCCGTTCGTGCTGGTGTTGGCCGGTAGCGGCATCTGGTGGTGGAAGCACAAGGCTGGTGGTGCCAATGGGGCCGAGGCCAGTACCGCCAGCCAGGCAGGTGGCGGTGGTGGGCGCCGTATGGGCGGTGGCGGGCAGGGGCCGCAGCCGGTGTCCGTGATGCCGGTGGCCCGTCGTGACGTGCACGTGCAGGTCTCCGCGGTAGGGACATTCACAGCATCGAATACGGCCGTGGTGCATGCCCAGGTCAGCGGCGTGTTGCAGGCCTTGCATTTCAAGGAAGGCCGGCAAGTAAGGGCCGGGCAGACGCTGGCCCAGATCGATCCGCGCGCCTTCCAGGCCAGCTTGAGTCAGGCCGAAGGCACCCTGGCACGGGACAAGGCCCAGCTGGACAATGCCAGGTTGGATTTGGAGCGCTACAAGGGCCTGCTGGCCAAGGATGCCGTGCCCAAGCAGCAGCTGGACACGCAAGAGGCGCTGGTGCGGCAACTGGAAGGCACGGTCAAGACGGATCAGGCCTCCGTGGAGTCGGCGCGTCTGCAACTCACCTACACGCGTGTGCTGGCGCCCATCCCTGGTCGGGTGGGGCTCAAGCAGGTCGATGTGGGCAATGTGGTGCAGCCGGCTGACGCCAATGGCATCGTGAGCATCACGCAAACCAGGCCGATGGCGCTGATCTTTGCGGTACCGTCCAATGTACTGCCCAAGCTCACAGCTGGCTTGAAGTCGGGGCAGGCGCTGAACGTGCAGGCCCTGGATCGCAACAGCCGAGAGATGCTGGCGCAAGGGCGGGTAGACACGATTGACAACGCCATCGACACGACGACGGACACCATCAAGGTCAAGGCGCTGTTTCCCAACACGGACGACAGCCTTTTTCCCAACCAGGCCGTGAGCGTGGCGCTGCAGGTCGACACCCTGCACGATGCGCTGGCCGTGCCGCCGGCAGCGGTACTGCGTGGCACCAAGGGCTATTACGTCTACGTGGTGGGCAAGGACAGCCAGGTCACGACCAGGGTGGTCAAGCCTGGCCCGGTCGATGGCAACTGGATGGCCGTGGAAGGCGAGCTGCATGTGGGTGAACGCGTTGTCATCGATGGCGTGGACCGTTTGCGCGAGGGCGCGAAGGTGGAGGTGATCGCGGCCGACCCGAAGCAGCGGGCGGGCGCCAGCGCGCCGGCCGATGGTGGCCAGCAGCGCAACCGCCTGGCCAATCTGCCGCCCGAGGTGGCCGAGAAGATCAAGGCCATGAGCCCGGACGAGCGCCGGGCATGGTTCCAGCAGCACCGAGGCGAGCTCAACAAGGCCAGCGGCGCAGCCAACTGATCGCGGGCCCTCATGAATCCATCACGCATTTTCATCGAGCGGCCGGTGGCGACGTCGCTGCTCATGCTGGCCATTTTGCTGGCCGGTTTGCTGGCCTATCGGCTCCTGCCTCTGTCGGCGCTGCCCGAGGTCGACTATCCCACCATCGAGGTGACCACGCTCTACCCCGGGGCCAGCCCCGATGTGATGGCCACCACGGTGACGGCGCCGCTGGAGCGCCAGTTCGGCCAGATGCCCGGGCTCAACCAGATGACGTCCACCAGCTCGGGCGGGGCCAGCGTCATCACCTTGCGTTTCTCATTGGGATTGTCGCTGGACGTGGCCGAGCAGGAGGTCCAGGCGGCCATCAACGCGGGCAGCAACCTCCTGCCCAGCGACCTGCCCATGCCGCCGGTCTACAGCAAGGTCAACCCGGCCGATGCGCCTGTGCTGACGATCGCCATCACCTCGCCATCACTGCCCATCATCAAACTGCACGATCTGGTGGAGAACCGCCTGGCGCCCAAGTTGTCGCAGGTTGATGGGGTGGGGCTGGTGAGCATTGCCGGCGGGCGTCGTCCTGCTGTGCGTATCCAGGCCAATCCGCAGACACTGGCCTCGCTGGGCTTGTCGCTGGACGATGTGCGCACCGCGATCGCGGCGGCCAACGTCAACCAGGCCAAGGGCAGCTTCGATGGCTCGCAACGCGCCTCGACCATCGATGCCAACGACCAGCTCAAGTCCGCAGCCGAATACCAGGACCTGATCATCGCCTGGAAGGGCGGCCGGCCGATCCGGCTGCGTGATGTGGGTCAGATCGTCGATGACGCGGAGAACCTGCGTCTGGCGGCATGGTCTGACAGGTCGCCCGCCATCATCCTCAATGTGCAGCGTCAACCTGGCGCAAACGTGATCCAGACGGTGGACCGCGTCAAGGCCTTGCTGCCCAAGCTGCAGTCTTCTCTGCCGGCCTCGGTGGACGTGCAAGTGGTGGCAGACCGCACCGTCACCATCCGTGCCTCGGTGGAGGACACGCAGTTCGAACTGCTGCTGTCCATCGCCCTGGTTGTGATGGTGATCTTCCTGTTCCTGCGCAGCCCCAGCGCCACGCTCATTCCGAGTGTGGCCGTGCCGCTGTCACTGGTGGGCACTTTCGGGGTCATGTACCTGGCGGGCTTCTCGATCAATAACCTGACGCTAATGGCGCTGACCATCTCCACAGGCTTCGTGGTGGATGACGCCATCGTGATGATCGAGAACATCGCGCGTTTCGTGGAAGAAGGTGACAGCCCCATGGCGGCTGCGCTCAAGGGCAGCAAGCAGATCGGCTTCACCATCATTTCGCTGACGGTGTCCCTGATCGCGGTGCTCATCCCCCTGCTGTTCATGGGCGATGTCGTTGGCCGGCTCTTCCATGAGTTCGCCATCACGCTGGCGGTGTCCATCCTGATCTCGGCCTTCGTGTCCCTGACGCTCACGCCCATGATGAGCGCCCGCCTGCTGCGGCCTGAGCACGAACAGCAACACGGCAAGCTCGGGGCATGGAGCGCCAAGGCTTTCGACGGCATGGTGGAAGCGTACGGTCGGGGCCTCAACTGGGTGCTGGATCGGCCCAAGACGACCATGCTGGTGTTTGCCTTGACCGTGCTCCTCACGGCAGGGCTGTACATGCTGGTGCCCAAAGGCTTCTTTCCGATCCAGGACACGGGCCTGGTCCAGGTGATCACCGAAGCCACGCAGACGACCTCGTTCGATGCGATGTCGACGCGCCAGCAGGCCGTGGCCGATGGCATCCTGAAGGACGCCGATGTCGATCACCTGACATCCTTCATCGGTGTGGATGGGGCCAACCCTACGCTCAACACCGGGCGCATGCAGATCACGCTCAAGCCTTTCGAGCAGCGCCACGCCTCGGCTGAAGAGATCATCCAGCGCCTGACGCAGGCCACATCGCGCATTCCGGGCATCACGGCCTATATGCAGCCTGTGCAAGACCTGACGATCGAGGACAAGGTCTCGAAGACGCAGTACCAGTTCCTGCTGAGCTCGCCCGATTCATCAGACTTGCCCAAGGCCGTGAATGGGCTGATGGCCCGATTGAAGGACCTGCCCGAGATCGCAGATGTGGCCACCGATCTGCAGGATCAGGGGCAGCAGGCCTATCTGCAGATCGACCGTGAAGCCGCGGGCCGGCTGGGTGTGACGGTGGCGGCCATTGACACGGCGCTCTACAACGCCTTTGGCCAGCGGCTGATCTCGACGATCTACACGCAGTCCAGCCAGTACCGTGTGGTGCTGGAGGCCGGCAGCGCGTTTCGCCGTGGGCCGCGTGCGCTCGAAGGCCTGTATGTGCCGGGCAGCAGCGTGGCGGCCAATGGCACGGTCACGGCCACGCAGGTGCCGATGAACGCGGTCGCGCAGATCGCCGAACGGCCCGCTGCGCTGGCGGTCAACCATGTGGCGCAGTTTCCTTCGGCCACGATCTCGTTCAACCTGGCGCCCGGCCATGCGCTGGGTGACGCGGTGGACGCCATCAAGGCGCAAGAGGCGCAACTGGATCTGCCGCTCAGCGTGGAGACGAGCTTTCAGGGCGCGGCCGAGGCCTTCCGCGCTTCCTTGACGAGCACCTTGCTGCTCGTTCTGGCGGCGGTGGTCACCATGTACATCGTGCTGGGCGTGCTGTATGAGAGCTACATCCACCCGGTCACCATCCTGTCGACGCTGCCCTCGGCTGGGCTGGGTGCCCTGGTGGCCCTGTTGATGGCCCGCCTGGACCTGGGCATCGTGGGCATCATCGGCATCGTGCTGCTGATCGGCATCGTCAAGAAGAACGCGATCATGATGATCGACTTCGCGCTGGAGGCCCAACGCGATCAGGGCCTGGGTGCGCGCGAGGCCATCCACCAGGCTTGCCTGCTGCGATTCAGGCCCATCTTGATGACGACGATGGCGGCCTTGCTTGGTGCCTTGCCGCTGATGCTGGGTACGGGCGTGGGGCACGAGATGCGCCATCCGCTGGGCGTGACCATGGTCGGCGGCCTCATCGTCAGCCAGTTGCTGACCTTGTTCAGCACACCCGTGATCTACCTTGGTTTTGCCAGCCTGGCTGAGCGTTTTGCTCGTCGACGAGCGGTGACGGGGCAGGAGCCGGCATGAACATCTCCGCGCCTTTCATCGCGCGGCCAGTGGCCACGACCCTGCTCACCGTCGGGGTGATGCTGGCGGGCATTCTCGGGTTTCAGCTGCTGCCGATCGCACCCCTGCCTCAGGTCGACTTTCCCACCATCTCGGTCAGCGCCTCCTTGCCTGGCGCGAACCCGGACACCATGGCCGCCACGGTGGCCACGCCGCTGGAGCGGGCGCTGGGCACCATCGCCGGCGTCAACGAGATCACCTCGCGTTCATCGCTGGGCTCGACCAGCATCACCTTGCAGTTCGACCTGAGCCGTGATATCGACGGCGCCGCCCGCGATGTGCAGGCCGCCATCAATGCGGCGCGCACGCTCTTGCCCACCGGCATGCCCAGCAACCCGACCTATCGCAAGGTGAACCCGGCTGATGCGCCCATCCTGATCCTGTCGCTGACCTCGCAGACTCTGTCGCGCGGCCAGATGTACGACGCGGCCTCGACGGTGCTGGCGCAGCGCCTGTCGCAGGTGGAAGGCGTGGGGCAGGTGAACGTGGGCGGTGGCGCCTTGCCGGCCGTGCGCGTCGAGCTGGATCCCGACAAGCTGGCATCCAAGGGTATCGCGCTCGACAACGTGCGTCTGGCCCTGACAGCCACCAATGCCAACCGGCCCAAGGGTGCTGTGGAGAACGATGGCCGCTACTGGCAGGTCGCGGCCAATGACCAGGCTCGCACGGCCGATGAATACGCGCCCGTGATCCTTGGTTATCGCGATGGCGCAGCCGTGCGGCTGCGTGATGTGGCCGAGGTCACGGATTCCGTGCAGGACATCCGCAATTACGGCCTGGCCAATGGCAAGCCCGCCATCCTGCTTTTCGTTATGAAGGAGCCGGGGGCCAACGTCATCGAGACGGTGGAGCGTATTCGGGCCGTGTTGCCGCGCTTGCAAGCGTCCATCCCGCCAGCCATCGAGCTCAACATCGTCAGTGACCGCACGCCAACCATCCGTGCATCGCTGCGTGAAGTGGAGCGGGCCATGGCCATCGCCGTGGGCCTGGTGATCCTGGTGGTGCTGCTGTTCCTGCGCAACTGGCGGGCCACGCTGTTGCCCACGGTGGCTGTGCCGGTCTCGCTGGCAGGTACCTTCGGCATGATGTACCTGCTTGGCTACAGCCTGGACAACCTGTCTGCCATGGCCTTGACCGTGGCCACCGGCTTTGTGGTGGACGATGCCATCGTGGTGGCCGAGAACATCTCGCGGCACATCGAGCGTGGGCTGTCGCCCATCGAGGCGGCACTGCAAGGCTCGCGTGAGATTGGTTTCACCGTGGTGTCGATCAGCTTGTCCCTGATCGCCGTCTTCATCCCCATTTTGCTCATGGGCGGCGTGGTGGGGCGGCTGTTCCGGGAGTTCGCCATGGTGTTGTCCTGCGCGATCCTCGTGTCCATGGTGGTCTCGCTCACGGCCACGCCGATGATGGCATCGCGCCTGCTCAAACCCCATCGTGCTCCAGAGGTACGTGATGCAGGTCGACGCCGCGGGCTGGCCGGCCTGGGCTGGCGCATGCAGCGTGCCTACCGCCGCTCGCTGATCTGGACCTTGCGCCACCAAGGCCTGACCCTGTTGACACTGCTGGGCGTGGTGGCCTTGAACGTGTACCTCTATGCGGCCATCCCCAAGACCTTCTTTCCTCAGCAGGACACCGGTGTGATCATCGGCAATGTGCAGGCCGACCAGGGCAGCTCGTTCCAGATGATGCGCAACCGCCTGGACCGATTCATGTCCATCGTGATGACCGACCCCGCGGTGGCTGGCGTGTCAGGCTCCACGGGGGGCGACCAGACCAATACCGCCCGATTTTTTGTCACGCTCAAACCCCTTGCCCAGCGTGGTGTGTCTGCGGATGGCTTTGTTTCACGCATACGGGGCAAGCTCGCCCATGAGCCTGGTGCCAACCTGTTCCTCGTGCCGGTACAGGACATCCGCATGGGCGGGCGCCAGACCAACGCGCAGTACCAGTACACCTTGCAGGCCGATGAAATCGACGATCTGCGGACCTGGGGGCCGCTGGTCCGCAATGCCTTGAGCCAATTGCCTGATCTGGCCGACGTCAACGCCGACCAACAGGACAAGGGCTTGCAGACCTCCTTGATCATCGACCGGGAGGCTGCGGCGCGACTGGGCGTGTCCGTGTCTACACTGGACAGCACCCTCAACGATGCCTTTGGTCAGCGGCAAGTGGGCGTGATCTACAACCCGCTCAACCAGTATCGCGTCGTGATGGAGCTGGCGCCCGAGTTCCTGCAAGGCCCGCAAACGCTGCATCGCCTGTATGTGACAAGCAAGGCCGGGCAGCAGGTGCCGCTGGATGCCTTCACGCGCTTTGAGACAACCAACTCGCCCTTGGCCGTGAACCACCAAAGCGGGGCCCCTGCATCGACCATCAGCTTCAACCTGCCTTTGGGCGTGTCCTTGTCGCAGGCCACGGAGGCCATCAACCGGGCCATGGGCAAGCTGGGTGTGCCGGTGTCGATCAGAGGCAGCTTTCAGGGCACGGCCAACGCATTCCAGCAGTCCTTGTCGTCGCAACCCATGTTGATCGGCGCGGCCATCGTGGCCATCTACCTGGTGCTGGGCATCCTGTATGAAAGCCTGATCCATCCGGTGACGATCCTGTCCACGCTGCCCTCGGCCGGGGTGGGCGCCTTGCTGGCCCTGATGCTGTTCAACACGGAATTCTCGATCATCGCCCTGATCGGTGTGATCCTGCTGATCGGCATCGTCAAGAAGAACGCCATCATGATGATCGACTTCGCCATTGCGCGGCAGAGGCAGGACGCCGGTATCGGCGCGGCGCAGGCCATCTACAAGGCTGCCTGCCTGCGTGTGCGCCCCATCTTGATGACCACGGTGGCGGCCATCTTTGGTGCCGTGCCTCTGGCGCTGGGGCAGGGTGATGGTGCCGAGTTGCGCCAGCCCTTGGGCATGGCCATTGTGGGCGGGCTGATCCTCAGCCAGTTGCTCACGCTCTACACCACACCCGTTGTCTTCGTGCTGATGGACAGGCTGAGCGCCCGAAGCCGCCGCGCCAGACGTCAGCGCCGTGCAACGGGCCTTTCGATGCAGTCCGCGCCAGCGGCTTGACGCACCATGATGAAAACACCCCGCTCCTTGCTGCTTGTACTGCCGGTTGCCGTCTGGCTGACCGGGTGTGCCGTCACGCAAGTCTCTTCGCCTGCACCCGTGGTGGCGCCGGCGGCATTCAAGGAAAGCGGCCCGTGGGAAAGCGGCAGATGGCAGCGCTCGGCCAGCCAAAACCCGTCAGCCCGACCGGAGGCCTGGTGGACGGTGTTCCATGATCCCGTGCTGGACGATCTGGTGTCGCGTCTGGCCGTGGGCAATGAGAACCTGCGAGGTCTGGCGGCCCAGGTCAACAGCGCCAAGGCAACCGTGGATGCCAGCCGCAGTGCCCTGTGGCCAAGCTTGTCTGTTGGGCCCTCCTTGACGCGCAGCCGGTCCGCGACCAGCGCGAACGGCAATGTCGTTGGCACGAGTGCCGTCAACAACAGCGTGGCGCTGAGTGCCAACGCGAGCTGGGAAATCGATTTGTGGGGGCGCCTGTCGCAAGCCAGCGCGCAGGCCAAAGCCTCCTACCAAGCGAGCGAGGACGACCTGGCTGCGGCTCGCTTGTCTGCCCAATCGACCTTGGTTCAAACCTATCTGTCGATGCGCACTGCCGAGGCCCAGGCCGCCTTGTTGACGCGCAGCCTGCAGGCCTATGACAAATCGCTGTCGCTCACCCAAGCGCGGTACGATGGCGGCCTGGCTGCGCGCAGCGATGTATTGCAGGCGCAGACCCAGCTGAAATCCGTGCAGGCGCAGCTCGCGGAATCACGTGCACAGCGCTCGCAACTGGAGCATGCGCTGGCGGTGCTGGTGGGTGTTGCGCCATCCTCGCTGAGCCTGGCGTCGGGGCAGGGCGTCTTGCCAGCGATGCCAGCTATCCCTCGCATCCTGCCATCGCAGTTGCTGCAACGCCGCCCGGACGTCACGGCGGCCCGCCATCGCGTGGAGGCCGCCTATGCGCAGATCGGCGTGGCCGATGCCGCCTACTTTCCTTCCTTGAACCTGTCGGCCAGCGCCGGCTACCGCCATGACAGCCTGGCGGGCCTGCTCAGCGCACCCAATCTTTTCTGGTCCGTGGGGCCGTCCTTGACGGAGGTGATCTTCAATGGCGGGCAGCGTGAACTGGCCAGCGCCCAGGCACGGTCTGGTGCAGACCAGGCCACCGCGACCTACCGCCAGACCTGTCTGACTGCCCTGCAGGAAGTCGAGGACAACCTCGTTCTGGCCGACCAACTGGACCAGGAAGCGCAGTTCTTGACGGAGGCGCTGGACGACGCGCGGCGCAACCTGGACATCGTGATGGCCCAATACCAGGGCGGCACCGTGAGCTACCTCAATGTGGTGGCGGCCCAGACATCGGCGCTCAGCAGTGAAAGCAGCCTGCTGCAGGTGCGCAACCGGCAACTGGCGGCGGCCAGCCTCTTGCTCAAGAACGTGGCGGGGGCCTGGTCTATGGAGGAGGCTTCGGGTGATGCGCCAGCGGCGTCAGCCGCCACCAAACCGTGAACAAATCCTGTTCCGTGGTGGCCAGGTAAAGATACGTATCGGCTTTGTGTCACCCCTGTAAATGAAGCCGATTTGAGCGGACTGTTTCATCTATACACCCTCACGCCGAGGCAGATCATGAGTCAAGGCAGACCATGACTGCCTGGCTACGGGCTTGGGGCCACCCTTTCGGTCCTTTTTCGACATGAGGTGAAACATGGACATGCGCATCAATGGCTCGGATTCGAGCGGTCAAAGTGTGGGTGCTGCCAATTGGCAGCAGCGCCAGCAAAACGTCAAAAGCATGATGAGTGCGATTCAGTCCGGTGACCTGAGCGGGGCCCAGAAGGCCTATGCCGCACTCAATGGCTCCGGGCAAGACAATGGCAACGGGCCCTTCGCGGCCATCGGCAAGGCGCTGCAATCTGGTGACATCCAGGGGGCGCAGAAGGCAGCCCAAGACCTGCAGGCCAAGCGGGCAGGGCACCATCACCACCATCAGGAATCGGCCTCCACTTCCAGCACGACCACGCCGACCACCGGCAATCAGCCGCTGGCCGACTCTGGTCCGGGTTCCACCATCAACATCCTGGCGTGAAGCTGTGCCTTTGAAGGGAGCCGAGGCACAATCAACCATGCCTGACGACAAGAACAGCAGCGCCACCGCCTCTCATGAACTGGGTTTTCGCCAGACCCTGCTGGCCATGCTGGGCCTGTGCTTCGTGTTGATCCTGGTGGCGCTGGACCAGACCGTGATTGGCACGGCGCTGCCAACGGTGGTGGCCGAGTTGCACGGCTTCGAGCTGTATGCCTGGGTGGGGACGTCCTACCTGCTCACATCCATCATCACGGTACCCATCTTCGGCAAGCTGGGCGATGAGCATGGCCGCAAGCCCTTTGTGCTGGCCGCCATCGTGCTGTTCACCTCGGCCTCCATGCTGTGCGGCTGGGCGCAAAGCATGCTGCAACTGGTGCTGGCGCGCGGCGTGCAAGGCATAGGCGGCGGCATGCTGGTGGCCACGACCTTCGCCTGCATTCCCGACCTCTTTCCAGATCCCAAATCGCGTCTGCGCTGGCAGATCATGTTCAGCACCAGCTTCGGTCTGGCCAATGCGGTGGGGCCGTCCATGAGCGGCTATTTGACCGAACACTGGGGATGGCGCTCCGTCTTTTTCGTCAACCTGCCAGTGGGCCTGGCCAGTCTGCTTTTCGTGTCGCGCTACCTGCCCAGGATCCGGCATTCGGCGCATCAACCTTCGCCACTGGATTGGCAGGGCTCCGCCCTGATCGCCTTGGCCCTGGGCAGCATGCAGCTGCTGGTCGAGTGGCTGCCTCAGCAAAAGCCCGTGGCCTGGTTGCTGATACTGGGCGGCGTGATGCTGACGTCAGCCATGTTGCTGGTCTGGTGGGAGCGGCGTTGCCCCAATCCGGTCCTGCCCATGAACATGCTGAGTGATCGGCATCTGGTGCCGCTGTTCCTGCTGTCCCTGTCCATGGGGTTTTGCATGTTCGCGGTGATGTACTACGCGCCGCTGATGTTCCAGGGCGGCTTTGGTCTTTCGCCGAACCAGGCGGGCCTGCTGATCACGCCCTTTGCCGTGTTCATCACGGTAGGCAGCATCGCCAATGGGCGCATCGTGACGCGGCTGTCTTCGCCCAACTGGATGCTCTACGTGGGGGCCGCCCTGTTCTGGGTGGCCGCCTATGCGCTCACACAGGTGCACGCCTCGACGCCTCACCTCACCGTGGTGCTGGCCATGATGGCCGGCGGGGTGGGCATCGGCATGCTGCTGCCCAATCTGACCCTGTTCACGCAAGCCAGCGCGCCTCGGCATCAACTGGGTGTGGCCACGGCCATGCTGCAGTCGACCCGCATGATGGGCGGCATGCTGGGCACGGCCCTGGTGGGCACCTGGGTGTCGCATCACTATGTGCAAGGGGTGCAGGAGGCACTGGCACACCATGGGCAAACGGCCTGGCTTGCTTCCCTGGCCGACCCACAGGTGCTGGTGGACCGGGCGGCGATGGCCACACTCAAAACGCAAGCCTTGCAAACGGGGCAGGATGCATCGGCCTTGCTGGACCTCGCCCGTCAAAGCCTGGTCGAAGCCATCCATGGTGGGCAATGGGTGGTCGTGGTCCTGATGGCCGGCGTGGCCGTGCTGGCGCGCTGCGTGCCGCCCATGAGCCTGCACGGCGACAAGGCTTGAGACAATGTTGAACGCTATGATCACCCGCATGATGCTGCACAAGCTGCCCTTCCTGAGGCAAGTCCTGATCCGGCCTCGCCTGTTCATTGCCGGCGCGGTCGGGGTGCTGGTGGCCCTTCTGCTGCCGACTCCTCTGGCGGGGCGTTGGGTGACCCGCTTGATCATCGGCTGGAATGCCGGCGCCTGCTTCTATCTGGGATTGGCCGGCTGGATGATGGCCCACGCCAGCCACGCGCAGATCCGCAAGCGGGCCTGTCAGCAGGACGATGGCGCCATGGCCATCCTGACGCTGGTGGTGCTGGCGGCCTTGTTCAGCCTGGGGGCCATCGTGGCCGAACTGTCGGTGGCCAAGGATTTCACAGGGGCTTCCCGCATCGCGCACATTGCGCTGGCCGGGGTCACGATCCTGAGCTCGTGGGCTTTCACCCAGACGATGTTCGCCTTGCACTATGCCCACGATTTCTACGTGGCGCGAGGCAAGGGCTTACCGGGTGGTCTCGCGTTTCCGGAGACCCCCGAGCCGAACTACCTGGACTTCCTGTACTTTGCTGCGGTCATTGGCACTTCAGGCCAGACCGCTGATGTGTCGATCACCAGCACGGGCATGCGCCGGGTGGGGCTGGTCCACTGTGTGCTGGCCTTCCTGTTCAACACCAGCCTGGTGGCCCTGACCATCAACGTGGCCTCGGGCCTGCTTTGATGCGCTGCCTGATGCGTTGCGAGCGGGCTCAGGGGTGCACGGCGATCACGCCGCACGCGATACGCGGGCCGGAGTTGCCGGTGGGCTGGGTCTTGTAGTCGTCCGGATTGGCGTGCAGGATCACGCTGCGGCCGTCGATGCTGTTGGTGCCTGCCTTGACTGTCACGCCATGCAGCATGAACTTCTGGTCGATCACGCCATCGGCATTGGCGGTGAGGCTGGGCATGTCGCCCGCATGGTGTTCAGCGTCTTGTGGGCCGTGTGCGGTCTTGCCGGGGTTGAAGTGGCCGCCTGCGCTGGTGCCATCCGTGCTGGCGCAACTGCCGATATCGTGCAGATGGAAGCCGTGCTCGGAGTTGGGGGCCACGCCGGTGATGTGAGCATGCACCATCACGTGATCGGCCATTTCATGAAACGCCACCAGGCCACGGGCGCTGTTGCCCTGGGTTGGCGTCAGCGTGGCCACGGCCATGCCTTGCATCATGTGATGCGCCATTTTCATGTCGTGCTCGTCTTCGGATGCTGATTTCGTATCGGGGTTGGCGCAACCGGCCAGGGAGGCCAAAGCGGCCATCAGCACGGTAGGCAACAGCCAAGCTGTGTGTTTCTTCATACGGGCTCCTGAATTGGCAAATGGATTGACCGGCGAACTTTACGCTGAGACACGCAGTCTTTCCCCAAGTATCCTCGCGTCGGGCCTAGACTTCCTGCCAAGCCGATGAGGTTGGGCGAGGTGTCCAGACGGCGGACTTATCCCCGCAAGCTGTGGATAAGCTTGTTGGCAAACCTTGGGGAACGAGGGTTCCCCCTGGGGCGTGGCTTGAAGTGCTGCGAAATGAGGCAGTTTGATGACATGCGGCCGGGCACGTCCGAAATGGTGGCAGGCGTGGCCCAATGTCAGCTGCGATGTACATGGATGAAAGTGGTTGGTGATGTGGGACATGAACGCAAGAAGAAGCCTGAGGGGACTCCTGTTTTGTTCGATGCTGGGCCTGGCTTCCTGGTCCAGTTTTGCGGACAGTGCCCGGGTTATGGTCAAGCTCAAAGCCGATGCCAGCCTGCTGCGCAGCAGCGTGGTGCAGGCGCAGTCGGGTGACAACACCGCGCAGAACCATGTGATGCAGCGCTTGGGGCTGCGCCGAGGCCTGGAGGTGCAAGATGGCCGCGAGGTGGGCAACCGCCTGCATGTGGCGCTGGCGCAAGGCATGAGCTCGGAAGCGCTGGCGGCCGTGCTGGCCAAGGACAGTGACGTGGTCTACGCCGTGCCTGATCGTTGGCGCAAGCCGCATACCGCCGTGCCAAACGATCCTCTTTATGTCGCGATGGGCAATATCTATGTAGATACAGGCCAGTGGTATCTGCATCCCTATGACAGCACCATTCCTGCGGCGATCAACGCGGAGGGTGCATGGGGTACGGCAACGGGGCTCGGTCAGGTCGTCGCCGTGCTGGATTCCGGTGTACGCTTTGATCACCCGGATCTGCAAAACAAGCTCAACAGCGGCTACAACATGATCAGCTACGCGTCTGTGGCGGGCGTGAGCGGCGGGCGCAGCGCGGATGCCTCTGACCTGGGCGATTGGGTGGACAGCGCTGGCATCACGGCCATCCACAACGAGGTTGGTGTGAATCCCGAATGTGATGTCCAGGCGACCAGCAGTTGGCACGGCACCAAGGTGTCGGGGATCATCGGTGCCGAGACGAACAACAGCATCGGCATGGCCTCGGTGGCCCCTGATGCGCGCATCCTGCCTGTGCGCATACTGGGCAAATGCGGTGGTTGGGACTCGGACATTCTGGCTGGCATGCGATGGGCTGCCGGTCTGGCTGTGAGCGGCGCGACCTCCACGACAACGCCGGCCCGTGTGATCAACATGAGTCTTGGCGCACAAGACAGCTGCTCGCAGGCGTACAAGGACGTCATCAACGAAGTGACCTCGGCCCACGTCGTCATCGTGGCTTCTGCCGGCAATGACGATGGCAAAGCGGTGTCGTCACCGGCGAATTGCCCCGGTGTGATCGCAGTGGCGGGGCTGCGTCATGCGGGTACCAAGGTGGGCTACTCGTCCATTGGTCCGGAGGTGACCGTCAGTGCCCCATCCGGGAACTGCGCTGGTGCTGATAGCAACGACACAACCTGCCACTACGCCATCCTGACCACGACGAACACAGGGGCAACGAGCCCCGTAGCTGGGCCGGCTGGCGCCGGCTATACCAATTCGACCACCAACATCTCGTATGGCACGAGCTTCGCGGCACCACAGGTAAGCGGAACCGTGGCCCTGATGCTGCAAGTGCGTTCCTCGCTCACGCCGGCGGCGGTGTCGTCGCTGTTGCGCAAGAGCGCGCGGGCATTCCCCACCACCGGTGCGGCGACCTCGTCGAGTGTCTGCCACCTGCCTGATGGCACACAACAGCTGGAGTGCTATTGCACGACCTTGACCTGTGGCGCCGGTATGCTGGATGCCGCTGCGGCGGTTCAGGCCGCAAGCTCCGATGCCGTGGCCGTGATCGCCGTGAGCCCGGCCGCCCCGACGCCGGGCGTTGTCACCCATCTGGATGGCACGCAGTCCATGCCCAGCCCGGGTGGCTCGTCCATCGTGAGCTACCAGTGGACCTTGCTGGATGGCGGCGGGATTGTGAGCTCATCCGCTTGGAATGCGTCCAGCAGCACGGTGCCGGTGACGCCATCGGGTACCGGCTCGTTCCATGTGCAATTGACCGTGACAGACAACACTGCTCAAACGGCCTCGATAGACCAATGGGTCGTGGTCGGGGCGCCGACGGTGACGACAACTTCATCCGGCGGAGGCGGCGGCGGCGGTGAGGTTGGCGGTTTGGAGCTCGCTGCCATGGCGCTGTGCCTGGCCCTGGGCACGTCCTGGCGCCGCATCAAGGCATGAGCATCAGCTCATCGAAGGCCACGTTCTTGACGCGGGTCTCAACCCCCTGCGTCTTCAGGTAGCCATTGAGCGAGACCTTCATGTCGTGGCTGAATCGTTTAAGTCCGTCGCGGCCATGCAGATCGTCCTCTGAGATGTGTGTGCCGGTTTCCTCGATTAGTGCAGTGAAGGCGGGGATATGGGGTTCCAGCTCGTCGGCGTCCTTGTCCTTGGCCAGTTGCAGGTTGACTTTGATGTTGACCATGCGGCCGTCCGCCATCTGCGCCATGATTTTGGGCATGGCCAGCCAGGCCGGCTTGGGCCGCTCCTGCTGCGCGTCAGGCTGGCCGCTGAAATGCGTGTAGGCCCAGACGCTGCCCCCCAGAACCACCACGACCACGCCGATCACCAGTTCGAGCAGCCAGTCGCTCAGGCCAGAAGAAGATGCCGGTAGATCGGTATCGGCGACAGCCATGAAAAACTCCAAATTTGACGACGGTGCAACCTTACTATGGGCGGCATTTCGCGGGGATTCGTGACATGGGGGCAGCGAGACAAACGCACGCTGCGTTCTTGTCTGAACCCGGATAGGTTTTTCGGTCAAATGAGGCCTTGCTGAAACAAAACTGAAAGAGTTGAGTGCGATGATGCGCGTTTGCTCGAAAACGGCAGGGCAGAGTTGTCTACAGGGCGCCAGAACATGACATTGCGAAATCCGACCCTGCTGCCGCGTCGCGTTGTGGAGGCCGGTGGCAACCGTTGGGACTGGGCCCTGCTGCCGCTGGTGCTGGCCATCCTGGTGCTGCTGGCCTATGGCGCGGGCCAAATGGCGCGCCCCTATCAGCTGGGCACGCCCCTGCCGCTGACGCTCGACCCATGGGCCCTGCCTTACTACCTGCTTCGCACCAGCCTGCGCATGTTCATGGCCATGGCCTGCTCGCTGCTGTTCAGTTGCGCCTTTGCAGTGCTGGCCACGAAGTACCGCGCGGCCGAGAAAGTGCTGGTGCCGCTGCTGGACATCCTGCAGTCCATCCCCATCCTGGGCTTTTTGTCGATCACCGTAACGGGCTTCATTGCGCTGTTTCCAGGCAATCTGTTTGGTGTGGAGTGTGCGGCCATCTTCGCCATCTTCACCTCGCAGGCCTGGAACATGGCCTTCAGCCTCTACCAGTCGCTGCGCACGGTGCCATCGGAGTTGCAGGAGGCCAGCCGCGTTTTCCACCTCTCGGGCTGGCAGCGCTTCTGGCGCCTGGAGATGCCCTTCGCCATGCCACCGCTGCTGTGGAACATGATGATGTCGATGTCGGGTGGCTGGTTCTTCGTGGTGGCCTCGGAGGCCATCTCGGTGTCCAACCAGAACATCAAGCTGCCGGGCATCGGCTCCTACATCGCGACGGCGATCGAGGCCCGCGACCTGTCTGCCATTGGTTGGGCGATCCTGGCCATGCTGGTGGGCGTGGTGCTCTACGATCAGCTGTTCTTCAGGCCCCTGCTGGCCTGGGCCGATCGCTTCCGCTTTGAAGAAACGGGTGGCGACACAGCTCAGCAGTCATGGCTCCTGACCTGGATCCGTCGCACGGAGCGCCTGCAACGCGTGTTTGATGTGTTCGACCGTCTGCTGGAGCATTCGTTCAAGGTGTTCAAGCTCTCGCACGATGGCACGTCCATCCGGGCGAGGTCCAGCACCTTTTCAGAGCAATGGTCCCGGCTGTGGGATGCGGTGGTGATGGCCTGCGTGCTTCTGGCGGCTTGGCGCCTGCTTAACTTCATCCTCGCGGAGGTGGGATGGAGCGAGGTGATGCACGTGTTCGTGCTGGGCATCTACACCCTGATTCGTGTGTTGATCCTCATCGCTTTGGCGGCGCTGGTCTGGGTGCCCGTTGGCGTGTGGATTGGCATGCGGCCGGCCATGGCGTCGCGCGTGCAGGCCATCGCGCAGTTTCTGGCCGCCTTCCCGGCCAATCTGATGTTCCCGGTGGCGGTGGTGGTGATCGTGCATTTCCACCTCAACCCGCACATCTGGCTGTCGCCGCTGATGATCCTGGGTACGCAGTGGTACATCCTGTTCAATGTGGTGGCCGGCGCCTCGGGCATCCCCACCGAGCTCAGGCTGGCCGCGCAGAACCTGGGCTTGAGCGGCTGGCTGCGTTGGCGGCGCTACCTGCTGCCGGCGGTGTTTCCCAGCTTCGTCACCGGGGCCATCACGGCCAGCGGCGGTTCATGGAACGCGAGCATTGTGTCGGAGTACGTGAGCTGGGGTGACACCACCTTGCAGGCCTCGGGCATCGGCAGCTACATCGCCCACATGACCGCCGTGGGCGACTTCCCCCGCATCGCACTGGGCATTGGCGTGATGTGCATCTTCGTGATGGGGCTCAATCATTTTGTCTGGCGCAGGCTGTATCAGCTCGCCGGCGATCGCATGTATTTTTAGGAGGTTTCATGATGAGCACACCGATCGTGGAACTCAAGCAGGTCGGCAAGTCCTTCAAGCGGCCTGACGGCACGCCGCGTGCCGTGCTGGAGAACGTGGACTTCACCCTGCGCGAAGGCGAGATTGTCGCGCTGCTGGGGCAGTCGGGCTCGGGCAAGTCGACCCTGCTGCGCATCATGGCTGGCCTGGTGGGTGCCGATGCAGGCGATGTGAGCTACCGCGGGCAGCCGCTGTTCGGGCCGGCGCGGGGCATCAGCATGGTGTTCCAGTCCTTTGCCCTGTTTCCATGGTTGACGGTGCAGCAGAACGTGGAACTGGGCCTGGAGGCGCGCGGCCTGCCCGCCAGCGAGCGCGAGGAGCGTGCCACCAAGGCGATCGAGATGATCGGGCTGGGCGGCTTCGAGGGCGCCTTGCCGCGCGAGCTGTCGGGCGGCATGCGCCAACGCGTGGGCATTGCGCGTGCACTGGTGGTGCAACCCGATGTGCTCTTGATGGACGAGGCTTTCTCGGCGCTGGATGTGCTCACCGGCGAGCGCCTGCGGGAAGACATCCTGGAGCTGTGGGGCGACGGGCAGATGTCGACCAAGGCCATCCTCGTGGTGTCGCACAACATTGAAGAAGCGGTGCTGATGGCCGACCGCGTGCTGATCTTCTCGAGCAACCCGGGCCGGGTGCGCTTTCAATTGCAGATCAGCCTCAAGCGCCCGCGTGACCCTGACAGCCGCGAGGTGCGTGCTCTGATCGACGAGGTGTATGCCTTGATGACGGCGGGGGCGATCCAGACAGGTCGCAGCGCCGACGAGACACCGCGCCTGCGCCTGACCGACGTGCTGCCGCAGGCTGAAGTGGGCCGAATGGAGGCCGTGCTGGAAATGCTCCACGAGGAGCCCTACAACGGCCGAGCCGATTTGCCCAAGCTGGTGGAAGACAGCGAGCTGAGCGACGAGGAGATGCTGACCACGGCCCAGGCCCTGGCCTTGCTGGACCTGGCCAAGGTGGAGAGCGGCGACCTGAGCATCACGACCCTGGGTCAGCGCTATGTGGAAGCCGACAATGTGCAGCGCAAGCTGCTGTTCGGGCGCCAGTTGCTGGCCCGTGTGCCCCTGGCAGCGCACATCCGGCATTGCCTGGAGCAGGAGTCTTCACGCGAGTTGGCACGCAAGCCCTTCCTGAAGCTGCTGCGCGACGCGATGGAGCCTCAAGAGGCCGAGGACGTGCTCAAGGTCGTGATCGAGTGGGCGCGGCACGGCGAAGTCTTCGAGTTTGACTTCAACACCGGCATGATCCACCTGTCTCAGGATTGAAGTCGGCGGGATGGGGCTTGATCAGTCCTGCATCAGTTCTGCATCCAAGTGGGCTGATCGTCAGGCGTGCTCATGAGCTCGATCTGCTGGCGCAGCAGGTCGATCTGCTCTTGCCAGTACATCCCCGAGCCAAACCAGGGGAAGGCAGCCGGAAAGGCCGGGTCGTGCCAGCGGCGGGCCAGCCAGGCGCTGTGATGGATGATGCGCAGCGTGCGCAGGGGCTCGATCAGCTTGAGCTCGCGCCAATCGAATTCGGCCATGGACTCGTAGCCATCCAGCAAGGCGTTGAGCTGCGTCTGGCGTTCGCGCGGGTCGCCGCTGAGCAGCATCCAGATGTCCTGGATGGCGGGGCCCATGCAGGCGTCGTCCAGGTCCACGAAGTGCGGGCCCTCGGGTGTCCACAGGATGTTGCCGGGGTGGCAGTCGCCATGCAGGCGGCGCAGGCGCAGGTTACCGATGCGGTCAAACGCGGCCTGGCACAAGTCGAGCGCCTGATCTGCCGCAGCCAGCCAGTTGGTGCCTTGCTCGATGGGCAGGCTGTCGTGCTCGGCCAGCCAGTGGCGGGCTTGTCGGCCGGTCTGCGCCACGCCCATCGTGGTGCGGTGGGCAAAGGACTGGCGGGCGCCGACCTCGTGCAGCCGGGCCAGGAAGCGGCCAATCCAGCTGAGCACCTCGGGATCTTCCAGCTCGGGCGAGCGGCCGCCACGCCGGTGGGCCACGGCCACGCGGTGGCCCTTGAAGAAGCCCAGGGTAGGGGGCTCGCCTTGCAACAGCGCTTCGGGCATGGTGGCATGCAGGGTCATCGGCGGCACGGCCGGTACTTCGGCGGCGACCAGCTCGTGCGCGAAGGCATGCTCTTCGAGGATCTGCGCATCGCTCCAACGGCCAGGCCGATAGAACTTGGCGACCACGAAATGGCCGCTGTCCAGCCCGATCTGGAAGACGCGGTTTTCGTAGGAATTGAGTTGCAGCAAGCGGCCATCGACGCGCTGGCCCAAGGCCTCCAGGGCATCGAGGACAAGGTCGGGGGTGAGGTCGGCGTAGGGCGTGTCGTCAGCAAGCATGCGCCATCTTACCGAGCCGGCTCGGGCACGGCTTGGGATGCGCTCAGATCTGCGGTTGCTGGCGCCCCCAGCTCACGAGCTGGTCGTTGATCAGGTGCATGACCAGGCCGCAGCTGGCCAGTTGGAAGGCCAACTGGCCGGCCGATTGCGAGATATCGACGGCGTTGTCCGATGGGATCAGGGTCAGGGCCAGGATGGCGCCCGCAAACGGGATGCAGGCGGCCAGGGAGCTGGCGGTCAGGGTGCGCCAGTTCAGAATCTTGCGGCGGCCGAATGCGCGCAGCACCCCTAATTCCCATGCGGCCACGAAGAAGTTCGTGACCAGCACAAAGGACAGGACCATGACACCGAGGAGGGGGGCGAATGCATTCATAGTGGAGCCAGAGGATAGCGGCTCACATGCGATTGGCCAAGGGTTAACCCGTGACTGAGGGGGAGCGCCATGTGCACGAATTCACATGGCGCAATGGGCGTCCGATCAGTCCAATTGCGAGGCGGCGGACATGGCCTTGATCACGGCCGTGTTGATGTCGGCGAAGCTCATGAACAGGGCTTCGGCGGCTTCCTTGACGTCGTAGACGCTGCTGCCTTCGATGGCCTGCACGAGCCTGAAATAGGGCTCGTAGGGGCCGGTGTTGTCGGCCAGCGCCTGGTAGACGCGCTCGGGCACGGGGATGGTCTTGAGCAGCTCGTTGAAGGGTTGCTGGAACATGCGGTCGAGCAGGGAGAACACACCGCAGATGAACAACTCGCCGCGCATCTCGCTGTCGCCGCTGCTGCGGGCCAGTTCTTCCATCAGCAGGCCACGGCGCACGGCGGCGTACATGACGGGCTTCATGTTCGGGTCCTTGCTGGCGGTGGCCAGCAGCAGGGCCAGCCAGCGCTTGAGGCGCTGGTAGCCCAGGATCATGATGGCGTGGCGGAAGGAGCTGATCTCCACCGACAGGCCGAAGGCCGGCGAGTTGATGTAACGCATCAGCTTGTAGGCCAGGGGTGGGTCGCGCTTGAGCGTGTTTTCCAGGTCCTCGATGTCGTCTTGCTTGTGGACCTGGTCGATCAATTGCACGATGACCTGCAAGGCGGGCTGGTCGGCCGGCTTGTTGCCTGGCTTGATGACGTCGTCGATGGGCCAGCCCAGCACGGCGGAGGCGCCACGGCGGAAGCTGGTCTCCATGTCGGCCACGCTGCTGATGCCGGCCTGCACATGGTCGATGTGGCGGGGGATGCCGTCCGGCGCCACGCCTGCGCCGCCAGTGGTCTGGTCGATGCGGCGGTCTTCTTCGAAATCGACGATGGCGTACTTGAAGCTCGACAGCACCTCACGCGGCAGCTCCTGCAGCGGGCGGCCCTTGAGCAGCAGGGTGTTGCCGTTGGCATGCAGGGTGCTCAGAGGGCCGGTGTTGCTGGCGTCGCTGGCCATGAAGGCGGGCACCTCCACGACGATGTGGGTGCCGGGCTGGGCCACGATCAGATCACGCAGCAGCGATTCGCTGGCCACGTTCAGCCACAGCTGAGGGCCCCCGGTCGGCCAGGCTTCGGCCAGCGCGTCCAGCAGGGAACGCGGGTCGAGCTTGGCACCCTGGTTGAGCGGGAAGACTGTGAGCCGGGTGGCGACGACGCTGCGGTTGCGATCGATGACCGGACAGTAGGCCAAGGCGGTCTGGCTGAGAATGGGGTGGTCCATGTAGAGGTCCTGTCCTTACCCGTTGATGTATTGGAACAATGACAGCTTCTGGATGGAGGCATAGCTTTGAAGTGCCGCCTGGTAGCCAGTTTGTTGGTTCTGGAAGCTTGAAATGGCAGCAACCATGTCAAGATCCTCGGCATTGGACTTCTCGGTCTGGGCCGCCAGTTTGAGCGAGTCGTTGCGGGTCTGGATGCCGTCCATGCGATTGAGCTGCTCGCCCACGGCAGCACGGCCCCCCTGGACGCTGGCAAGGGCCGCGTCCATCTGGGCCATGCCGGTGTTCACAGCCTGCTGGACCTGGCCGCCGCGCTGGTTGGGCGTGCTCAGGGCCGAGATGACCTTGTCCAGGCTGGTGAAGATATTGAGGTTGTTGTGGGCCTCGGTGATGTTGAACGAGTCGCCATCGGCAGGCGCACCCGAAATGCCCACGGCCATGCCTTTGCCCGGAATGGCGATCTGCTGGTTGCTCGTGTAGGGCTGCCCCGTGGCGATGGGGTTGCCATCTTCCAGCACGTCGTAGGTGGTGGTGGAGCCGCTCACATGGAACTGGATGGCGTAGGTGGGCGAAGGGTTGGCCGGGTAGGGAACCTGGCTGGGCGTGCTGACCGTGCCGGCACTGATCCAGCCTGTGCCGGTATTGGCCTGGCCGGTGTTCACGTTGGTGCCTTGCGCCGTGTTGAAGACGCCGTTACCCGATTTGCCATTGAGCCAGATCTGCTGGCCGTCCACCGTCAGGTTGAGGTGATCGGCCTGCGAGGCCAGCGTCTCGCCGGCCGCGCCCTGGAAGATCACGCCCGTGGTGGTGTCGACAAAGGGGGGCGACGACGATCCCTGGCCACCGAACACATAGCCACCGCTGCCGTCGGAGGTGTTGGCCACGGTCAGCAGTTGCGAGCGGATGTCCTTGAGCTTGGCCAGCAGGGCCTGGCGGTCGCTGTCGGAGTAGCTGCCGTTGCCAGCGGACACCAGGGTCTCGCGGGCTGTCTGCAGCAGATCGGTTGCATTGCCCAGTGCCGACTCGGCGATGTTCATGACGTTCTTGCTGGCGTCGAGCGTGCGCTGGTCGGCCTCGGTGCGTGCGATCTGGGCCAGGGCGCGTTCGGCCCGGGCTGCCGCCGTGGGGTCGTCGCTGGCGTAGTTGACGCGCTTGCCGGACGTCAGCTGTTCCTGGGATGTGGCCAGTTTTTGTTGGCGCTCCTGCAGGTTGCTGATGGTCTGCGAGTAGGTGTAGGCCGTGGCGATGCGCATGGTCAGGCTCCTGGCTTATTGCTGCGCGGTCTGCAGCAAGGTCGCGAACAGCGACTGGGCGATCTGCAGGACCTTGGCCGCAGCCTGGTAACTCTGCTGATACTGGATGAGTTTGGCCGCCTCTTCGTCGAGGTTGACACCTGACGTGCTGGACAGCGTCTGCTCGGAACTGGTGACCAGGGTCTTGGAGATGTCGGCGGCGGTCTGGCCGCCTTGCACGATCACGCCCAGGTTGCCGATCATCTGCGAGTAGGCGTCGGTGACGGTGGTCTTGGTCGTGCCATCCAGCGAGACGATGGCCTGGTCACGCAGGCCCAGCATCGCCATGGCGTTGCCGTTGTTGGCAGCGGGGTAGGCGGTGCGCGAGATCTGGATGGTGTCGCCAGCCTTGGGCACACCGGTGATGCTCAGGTTGAACAGGGCGCCAGTGGGTGTGCTGGCGGGGTCGGCATCGTTGATGGCCGTGCCCGGGGTCCAACTGCGAGGTGGCGAGGTGTCCTTGTAGGCATTGCCGTTGGCGTCGACGAAGCTGTAGACGAGCTTGGACGGGTCGCTGGGGTCGGTGGCGAACACCACGTTCAAGGCCGTGGTGGACGTGGGCATCGAGGTGGCTGCGTCTGTGGCGGTGCCGGTGGGCAAGGCCCGGGCCATGGCCAGCGAACTCACGGCGGCGGTGCCGCTGTTGGTGGTGGCCGGCGTGGCAGACAAAGGCGATGCTGCGGCCAGGCCCTTGGGCGAGGTCATGGCCAGGGTCAGGGCAGCCGCGTCCTTCGTGTTGGTGAACAAGGGCGTGCCGACCGGGTTGCCCGAGGCGTCGAAGGTGGTCTGCAGATTGCCATCCAGATCGATGCCCAGTGCCTGCTGGCCATTGAGGGCATCGGCGAAGTTGGCGCAGAAGGTGTTGAGCTGCTGCTTGGTCTGGGCCAGGTCGGAGTCCTGGAACTGCAACAGGCCTTCGAGGGCGCCACCGGTCATCTGGGTGCCGTCCAGGATGCGGTTGGAGCCATTGGTGGCCAGCGCGACGCGGCCCAGGCTGGGGTCGGCGGGGTCGCGCACGACGGCCAGGGTCTGGGCCGAATTGCTCAGCACCAATAATTGGCCGCCCCCCATGAAGACGCTGAGCGTGCCGTCTTCGGCGGGCACGGTCGTGACCTGCACCTGCTGGTTGAGCTGCTTGACCAGTTGGTCGCGTTGGTCCAGCAGGTCGTTGGGGGTGTGGCCCGAGCCCTGATACTTGGCGATGGCCTGGTTGACGTCGGCGATCTTCTTGGTCAGCGAGTTGACTTGCGCCACCGTGGACTGCATGTCCGAGACCACGCCGCTTTGCAGATCCTGGAGTTGCTTGCCGGCCGTGTTCATGCGGCTGACCCAGTCCTGCGCCTTGGACAGCGCGACCTGGCGAGCCGAGACGTCCTGCGGGGCATTGGCCACATCCACAAAAGCGTTGAGCACCTGCGAGGCCGAATAGCCCAGGCCAGTCTCGCCGGTGGGCAGCACGCCTTCGAGTTGCTTGAGCTTGTCCAGCCGGGTTTGATCAGAGCTGTTCTGCGCTGTGTTGACGTTGACTTCCTTGACCAGGAACTCGTTGGTCGAGCGGGTGACCGTGGTCACCTTCACGCCGCGGCCATAGAAGCCGGCACCGGTGTACAAGCCGCCTTCGGTAGACAACTCGACCTGCTGGCGCGAATAGCCCGGCGTGTTGACGTTGCTGATGTTGTGCGCGGTCGTGTCCAGCATGGCCTGCGTGGCCGTCATGGCGGACGAACCGATGGAGAAGATGCCTGAACCCATGGTGTACTCCTCTCAAGCCGTCACGTCACGGTCTTTTGCAGACGCAGCGTGGTGTTGATCACCCGGGTGAGCTTGTCCGCGTAGGCGGGATCGGTGGCGTAGCCGGCGCGTTGCAGTCCACGGGCAAAGCCACTGGCCGTGTCGGCTTGAGCGACAGTCTGACTGTAGCGCGGGCTCTGGCTCAGCAGCTTGGCATGGTCCTTGAAAGCGTCTTCGTAGGAGTCATACGCACGGAATTTGGCGGTGACTTTGCGGGCCACGCCGCCGATGTATTCGGTGGTGGTGACCTCGGCGACCTTGCCCTTCCAGTCCGACGTGGCCTTGATGCCAAACAGGTTGTGGCTGGGCGTGCCGTCCTTCATGTGGATCTCGTGCTTGCCCCAGCCAGACTCCAGTGCAGCCTGGCCCAGGATGTTGGTGGCGGGGATGCCGGTGGCGGCCTCGGCGGCCTTGGCGGCGTCCTGGTGCTTGAGCACGAAGCGTTGCGAGGCGCTCAGGCTCTTGTCGTCCACAGCCGTGCTGCTGCCGTTGGTGGTGCTTGTTGCGCTGCTGGTGCTGGTGTCGTCCTGCAGGCGGCCCATCTTCAGGTCGCCCACGCCTTTGAGCGGGCTGTCTTTGATGCCCATCTGGCGCTCGAGCTGCTTGGCGATGATGTCGCTCAGGCCTCCGGGCAGGCCGGTCATCTGGTTGGCCAGCTGGGTGTCGAGCATGTTGGTGCCCATGTCGGTGGCCGAGTTGTCCAGCATGCCGCTGCTCATCGTGGTGGCGCGCATGCTCTTGACCAGCTCCTGCATGAACAGGCCCTCGAGCTGCTTGGCCGTGTCTTTGATGCCGGCCTTGGGGTCTTTGCCGGACGTGGCTTTCAAGCGCTCCAGGGAGCGCAGGTCCATGCTCAGACCATTGGTCTGGTTGGATGACGTGTCGATGCTCATCAGATCACCTCCAGCTCAGCTTGGAGTGCGCCGGCAGCCTTCATGGCCTGCAGGATGGCCAGCAGGTCCTGCGGGTTGGCGCCAAGGGTGTTCAGCGCTTTGACCACCTCGGTCAACTTCGTGCCGGCGGGCATCTGGATGAGTGCGCCGGGTTCCTGGTTGATGCGGATGTCGGTCTTTTCGGTGGATACGGTCTGGCCTTGGGACATGGGGCTGGGCTGGCTGATGACCGGCGTGGAGCTGATGGTCACCGACAGGTTGCCGTGGGCGACGGCACAGGGGCCGATGGTCACAGCCTGGTTCAGCACGATGGAGCCTGTGCGCGAGTTCACGACGATGCGTGCGGCCGGCGTGGCCCTGTCGATGTTGAGGTTTTCCAGATCGGCCATGAAGGCAACGCGTTCGCCCGGCTGGGTGGGCAGGTTGACGTGCACCATGCGGCCGTTGATGGCCTCGGCGGTGCCTGCGCCCTTGGCCTTGTTGATGGCGTTGGCCACTTCACGGGCGGTGTTGAAATCGTCGGCCTGCAAGTCGTACTGCACAGCGCTGCCCTGCAGCCAGGGCGTGGGCACGCTGCGCTCGACCGTGGCGCCAGAGGGGATGCGGCCGGCGCTCAACTGGTTGATCTGGACCTTGGCGCCACCGGCGGCAGCACCGGCGCCCACGATGACCACATTGCCCTGGGCCATGGCGTAGATCTGGCCGTCGGCACCCTTGAGCGGGGTGGCGATCAGCGTGCCGCCGCGCAGGGATTTGGCATTGCCCATGGAGGAGACAGTCACGTCCATGGCCTGGCCGGGCTGGGCGAAGGGGGGCAGGGACGCGGTGACCATCACGGCCGCCACGTTCTTGAGCTGCATGGTGGCGCCAGCGGGCATGGTGATGCCCATCTGCTGGAGCATGGCGTTGAGGCTCTGCGCGGTGAAGGGCGCTTGCGTGGTCTGGTCGCCAGTGCCGTCGAGGCCCACGACCAGGCCATAGCCCATCAGCTGGTTGCTGCGCACGCCCTGGACGGCGGCGATTTCCTTGAGGCGGACGGCTTTTGCATCAGACGGCCACCACAGGGCCGAGGAGGCGGCCAGAAAGGCCAGGCCGATCAGCAGTTTGAGGAGGCGATCCGAGATGTCCATGAGGCCGAAATCCTGTCAAGGTGACCCCCATACCTGCCTGACGGCAGGCCCCCCGCGGGGGCAAGGAAGCTGGGGGCGGCCCGGCGCTTCCTTGGGGTACTCGGCTTCATTTTGGGGATCTTTAGAACGGCGAAATGCTCAAAAAGAAGTGGGCTAGCCAGCCTATTCCCTGAGCGTCCTGCTGGGCGCCGCGGCCCATGTGCTCGATGCGCACATTGGCGATCTGGCTGGACAGCACGCTGTTGCCCGGCTGGATGCTGGCGGGGTCGACCTGGCCCGAGAAGCGCAGCACGTCCACGTTCTTGGCCACGCCGATCTGCTTTTCGCCGGCCACGATCAGGTGCCCGTTGGGCAAGACCTCGATGACCGTGGCGGTGATGGTGCCGGTGAAGTTGCCTGTGGCTGCCGTGCTGCCGGTGCCGTCGAATTTGTTGTCGGACGAGCCGGCGGCGCCGAGCTTGGCCACCTGATCCAGTCTTACCAGGGGCACGGCTGTGATGCTGCTGCTCACGCTGCCCTTTTTCTCGATGGAGCTGGTGGTCTGCTGGGTGGCCGAGACCGCCTCGCTGATGGTGACGGTGATGATGTCGCCGACCATGCGCGCGCGGTGGGTTTCGTACAGCGGGCGGTAGCCGCCAGCCTGGAAGATGGCGCCATTTTCGGCCGGCATATAGGCTGCGGCAGAGGGGCGGGCCTGCGTGGGTTCGGCCACGTCCACCTTGGGGGCGGTGGTGACGCAGCCTGCCAGCATCGCAGGCAAGGCGCACAGTGCAAGCAGCTTGCGCATCATGAAACCCATCACATCTGTCCCAGCTTCTGCAGCATCTGGTCCGAGGTCTGGATGGCCTTGGAGTTCAGTTCATACGCGCGCTGGGTCTGGATCATGGTCACCAGTTCCTGCACCACGTTCACGTTGGACGACTCCACGAAGCCTTGCGACAGCGAGCCCATGCCCTGTACGGTGGGGGCGCCGGTCTGAGGTGCGCCCGAAGCCGTGGTCTCGGCAAACAGGTTCTGGCCCTTGGGGTCGAGGCCGGCCGGGTTGACGAAGGACGCGAGCTGGAGCTGGCCCAGGTTCTGCGGCTGCACCTGGCCGGGAATGGTGGCGGTGACCGTGCCGTCCTGGGCGATGGTCACATTGGTGGCCGTGGCGGGCACAGTGATGCCGGGTTGCACCAGGTAGCCGTTGTTGGTCACGAGCTGGCCTTGCGCGTCCATCTGGAAGGAGCCATCGCGGGTATAGGCCGTGGTGCCATCGGGCATGGTGACCTGGAAGAAGCCCTTGCCCTGGATCGCCAGGTCCAGGTTGTTCGATGTCTGCGTCAGCGTGCCTTGCGTGAACTGGCGCGAGGTGGCCACGGCGCGCACACCCAGGCCGACTTGCAGGCCGGTGGGCAGTTGCGTCTGCTCGGAGCTGTTGGCACCGCTTTGACGCAGGTTCTGGTACATCAGGTCTTCAAAGACCGCGTGCGACTGCTTGTAGCCGTTGGTGCCGCTGTTGGCCAGGTTCTGGGAAATGTGATCCAGCTGGGTCTGCTGGGCTTCCATGCCGGACTTCGATACCCACAGTGAACGCATCATGGCTTTGCTCCTCGGCGCTTGTCACGCCATCTCAATTCAATCAACTGCCAGACAGCAACTGGGCTGCCTGCTTCTCATTGGACTCGGCGGTCTGCATCAGCTTCATCTGGGTCTCGAACTGGCGGGCCGCGGCAATCATCGACACCATGGTCTCGATGGGATTGACGTTGGAGCCTTCCAGCGCGCCGTCCTGCACGCGGGCATTGCCGTCGGCGGGCAGCTCGGTGCCATCGCTGGTGCGAAAGAGGCCGTCTTCACCACGCGTGAGCTGGTCGGTCGGTGTCACGAGCTTGAGCTTGCCCACGCCGGTGATCTTGCCTTTGGTGTCCTTGGCGCTGACCGTGCCATCGGGGGCCACGCTGACCTCCGTGTTGGCCGGGATGGAGATGGGGCCACCATCGCCCATGACGGGCAGGCCGCTTTGGGTGACCAGGGTGCCGTCTGCGCCGACTTCGAAAGAGCCTGCACGGGTGTAGGCCTCGGTGCCGTCCAGGGCCTGCACGGTCATCCAGGTCTTGCCTTGTGCGGCCACGTCCAGGTTGCGGCCGGTGAAGCTCAAGGGGCCGGCCGCATCGTTGTAGCCCACGGTGGTTTCCAGCGAGTAGACGCGGGTGCTGGCGCCATCGCCGCGCACGGGCACGGCACGGATGGCATCGAGCTCGGCCCGAAAGCCCGCCGTGCTGACATTGGCCAGGTTGTTGGAAAGCACATCCTGGCGCTGCATGTTCATCTTGGCGCCAGCCATGCTCACATAGATCATGCGGTCCATGGTTTACTCCGTCAGCCTGCTCATCAACGCAGGTTCACCAGCGTCTGCTGAACCTGGTCTTCCGCCTTGATGGTCTGGGCGTTGGCCTGGTAGGCGCGCTGGGCCACGATCATGTTGACCAGTTCACCGGTCAGGTCCACGTTGGACTCTTCCAGTGCACCGGACTGCAGCAGGCCATAGACACCGCTGCCTGGCGTGCCCAGTGGCAGAGGCTGGCCGGACTGGGCGGTGGGCTTCCATTCGTTGGCGCCGACGGGTTGCAGGCCGTTGAGGTTCTTGAAGTCGGCCAGCTGGACGGTGGCAATGGGCTTGGACTGGCCGTTGGTGTAGCGGGCGGTCACGGTGCCGTCGGTTTCGATGACGAAATCCGACAGGTTGCCCTGCGCGTAGCCACCACCGGAGAGGTCGGTCACTGCATAGGAGCCTGAATACTCGGTGGCGTTGTTGAGGTTGAGCGTCACGCCGGTGAGCGGCTGGCCGTTCTTGCCGCCCGGGATCGAGGCGATCGTGAAGGTCGAGCCGGAGGGCATGGAGCCGTCAGCATTGAAGGTGAAGGAGGCGATGGCTGTGGGGTTGCCGCTGCCGTCGTTCTGCACCGAGGCAGCATTGGTGTTGCCGTCGGCGCTCATGTAGACCGACCAGGTACCGCCGGTGCCGGGGTCAGGGGGCGTGGCGGTGGGGTCGCCGGGGGTGGCGTCGGCGGTCTTGACGAAGTAGTAGTTCAGCGCGATGGGGGCGCCATTGTCACCGTAGGCCGTCTGCGACGTCACGAAGTTGTACGTCTTGGAGTTGCTGAAATCGACGGGATTGGTGATCTTCGCTGCCTTGGCGTCGAGGTTGGCCGTCATGCTGATGGCTGCGGCTTTCTGGGGAGGGGAGCTGTCGTTGTTGAGCTGGATGGCTGTGCCTGCAGGGCCGGCCGGGGCGCCATTTGGATCGAGGGCTTGCCCTAGCAGTTGGTGGCCTTCGTTGTTGACGATGTAGCCACTGGCATCGCGCTTGAACTGGCCGTTGCGGGAATAGACGGTTTCACCTTGCGAGTTGGCCAGCGCGAAGAAGCCACGGCCGTTGATGGCCAGATCCATGCTGTTGGCGGTCGTCGTGATGTTGCCTTGGGTGAACTGCTGCGCCACCGAGGCCACGCGGGCACCGATACCGATGTTGTTGCTGCCGCCACCGTTGAGCGAGGCCGCATACATGTCGGCGAACTCGGCGCGCGATTGCTTGAAGCCATAGGTGTTGGCGTTGGCCACATTGTTGCCGATCACCTCCAGGTTTTTGCTGGAGATGTTCAGACCGGATAGTCCTTGCTGGAAGCCCATGGTGATGTCCTTTCGGCGTTACTGCTGTGGCGTGAGAGAAAGCGTGTGGATGACGGTGTGCGGGGCAGGTCAGGAGATCGTCTGGACCTTGCTGTAGGCGGTGGTGCCAGCGTTGCGCAACTCCAGGTTCAAGGTGCCGTTCGTGTTGCTGACGGCGTCGACCAGATCAACCATGAGTGGTGTGCTGGTGATGGTCTTGCCGCCGCCGGTGGCGGTGACCTTGAAGGTCAGGCCTGTCGTGTTGGTGCCGCTGGGTGGCGTCCACTGGAAGCTTTGCTGGCCAGCGCTCTGGCCGGACTGGGTGACCGTGTCGAGCTTGTTGCCGGCCGCGTCCAGGATGTCGATCTTGACCGTGCCGGCTGCCGCCGACAGGTTGTAGGCGCCAATCGCGTTGCCGCTGCTGTTCAATGTGAGCTGGTTGCCGGGCAGCAGAACCTGATGCCCCACCAGGCTGGTGCCCTGGAGCATCTGCAACTGGGTCATGTTGGTGCTCATGCCGGTCATCGTGGTGTTGAGCTTGTCGATGCCGGTGACCGTGTTGATCTGCGCCATCTGGCTGGTGATCTGGGAGTTGTCGGCCGGGTTGAGCGGATCCTGGTTCTGCAACTGGGTGACCAGCAGCTTCAGGAAACGGTCTGACATGTCCGCTGCGGACGAGAGGCCGTTCGAGGACGAGCTGCTCGACGATGTGGAAGACGTCGAGTTGGTGGCGGTGTTGTTGGTGACGGTGGTCATGCTGCTTCCTTGTCCTTGCTTGTCTGCTTGTCAATAGGGCGTCGGTTGATCAACCGCTTTGGCCCATCTGCAGGGTCTTCATGAGCAGCGACTTGGCCGTGTTCATGACTTCGATGTTGTTCTGATAGGACCGGGAAGCCGAGATCATGTTGACCATCTCTTCCACCGCGTTGACATTGCTGTAGGTGACGTAGCCATCGGCATCGGCCTGCGGGTTCTTGGGGTCGTGCACGCGGCGGCCGGGGCTGTTGTCTTCGGTGACCTGGCTGACGGTGACGCCGGCCGTGCCCACTTCGCCCATGGGCGTGGTGGTGAAGACGACCTGGCGGGCCTTGTAGGCCGAGCGGTCGGGGCCGGCCACAGTGTCGGCATTGGCCAGGTTGGAGGCCACGACGTTGAGGCGCTGCGACTGCGCGCTGACCGCGCTGCCTGCCACGTTGAAGATCTTGAACATCGACATGATGGTCTCCTACGGTCCTGTGCCTTACTGACCTGTGATCGCCGTGTTGAGCGTGCGAACCTGGGCGTTGATGAAGCGCAGCGTGGCCTCGTAGCGCACGGTGTTGTCGGCGAAGTTGGCGCGTTCGCGGTCCATGTCCACCGAGTTGCTGTCCAGGTTGGTCTGCGAGGCGAGGGCGTAATTCATGTCTGGCTGCTCTTGGCTGCCGGCGGGCTGGCCGTTGCGGTCCATATGGCCAGCGGACGACGCGGCCATCGAGAGATGCGGGGCTTGCACGCTGCTGGCACCGATGGAGGACTGGCCAGTGGCATTGCGCAGGGCTGTGGCGAAATCGAAGTCGCGTGCCACGTAGCCTGGGGTGTCAGCGTTGGCGATGTTGCTGGCGATCAGACGCTGGCGCTCCGACCGCAGCGACAGCGCTTCGGCCTGGAAGTTCAATGAGTCGGTCAATCGGTTCAACATGGTTTGGCCCTCCTGGGCAGATCACTGCAATCGCTGCGTGTGGCATGACACCTCAGCTTGTCTGGGATGTTGATTGGCATCAAGCCAAAACATGAGCCGAAATAGCGGGGCATTCCACCTTCATTTCCCGACCTGGCGGGCCGGGCGCATCCGTACAGTCGAATCACCATGAAAACGGCCCGCACCTCCACTCGGAACCCCGATCGCGATATCGGGCTGGCACCTGTCCAGTTCCTCGTGACCGTGCTGAGCGCCCTGGTTTGGCTGGGGCTGTGTGTGCTGGCGGCCCTGGGTTCGCCCAAGGCGCATGCCCAGGCGGCTGCGGATGCCGGTGGCTTGCAGACCGAAGTGAGCGCCTTGCTCAAGCAGCAGACGCTGCCCCAATCCAATGGCGATGCCACATCGCAAAAAGAGCCCTGGCGCGTCGAAGTGACGCTGGGCCAACTCGATCCTCGCCTGAAGCTGGCACCTTGCGAGAAGGTGCACGCCTACATGCCCGATGGTATGCAGATGTGGGGCAAGACCCGGGTGGGCCTGCGCTGCGAGCGCGGCGCAGTGCGCTGGAACGTGTTCTGGCCGGTGACGGTCAAGGTCTGGGGGCAGGCCCTGGTGGCCGCCGTGCCGCTGCGCCCGGGCACCCCCGTGGCCGACAGCGACGTGCGCGTGGCCGAGGTGGACCTCGCTGAAAAAACGTCTCCCGCCGTGCTGCGTGCCGCCGACATCGTCGGTCGCATGGTGGTGCGGGGGGTGGAACCTGGTCAAAGCGTCCGTCAGGACGATGTGAAAGCCCGCCGCTGGTTCGCAGCCGGTGACCCCGTGCGCTTGACATTGCGCGGCGAAGGTTTTCAGATCGCGGCAGAAGGCACGGCTTTGTCCCCAGGCGATGAGGGGCAGTGCGCCCGCATCCGCACCGACAACGGCCGGGTGGTCTGCGGCAACCCGGTCGGCGATCGCCAGGTGGAGTTGTCCCTGTGAAACAGTTTTTTGCCAAATCGTCCCCCCTGGCTAGGGGGTTTGGCGCGTTTGGCATTAAAGTCGGTCAGCCCCGCGTCGATATCGCGGATGTGACCACTCGGTATCGACCGGGATCAAGGAGTACATCATGAAGATCGGCAACCCCTTAGACAAAGCGGTAGGCGGCGTTGGCCCTCGTACCGAGGGAGCCACCACATCCGGAAAGACATCATCGTCCTCTGGCAGCGTGGGCGAGAGTGCAAAAGTCACGCTCTCCAACGTTGCGTCGGGTTTGATGTCGGCTGCGGACGGCACGTTTGACGCGGACAAGGTTTCCAGCGTCAAAGACGCCATCGACAACGGCACCTACCAAGTCAATCCTGAAGTCATCGCTGACAAGCTGATCAGCAATGCCAAGGAACTGCTGCAAGGCAAGCAGGGCTGAAACTGACCATGGCGCAGGCTTTGCCCACTTGTGAAGACGTGTCTGCGGAGATGGCAGACCAGATGGCCGTCCACGTGGCGGCCATCGAGCAGCGTCTGTCCGAGCTGGACAAGGCCTTTGCGTCAGGTGATGGCGATGTGATCGCCCGGCAAGCGCAACAGCTGCAGATGAGCCTGGCCGAGTCGCTCGTGTCCTTTCGCAAGGCCGGGCAGGCGGGGCTCGACCCTTTGTCTGAGGCGCTGCGTTCGCGCCTGAAGCTGGCCCAGTCCCGTGTACTGGCGCAGCAGGCGGCGGTGCACCGTGCGAATGCCGCATTCGAGCGCACGCTCAATGTGCTGCTGCCCCGCGAGGACAACAACAGCACTTACGGCAAGCTTGGGCAGTCGCCCGTGGCCAAGGCCCTCAACGCCTACCGTTGAGTTGGCGTCAGGTCGGATCGACCGCCCCCTCCACCACGATCTGAACGCGCTGGCGTCCCTGGAATTCGTCCAGGCTGACGCGGTAAGCCAATTGCGTCTTGGCCGGCAGCGGCTCGGTGCGCCCGAACCAGATGCCATCGCGCAACTCGCCCTGCACGCGCAGGCTGAGCTTGAGGTGGCGCTCACCCACCAGCCGCTGGCCCAGCACTTCGGCCATGTCGCTGAAGACGGGCGCGTCGAAACCAGGTCCCCACACGGCACTGTCCAGCTGTGACACGGTTTCAGGCGTGAACCATTGGGCGTCGAGCGGGCCGTCCGTGCTGATCTGGCGCAGCAGCAGGCTGGGGTCGATGCCTTCCTGGGCGATGCGGACCAGTTCGGCCTCGAAGGTCTCGAAGTCCTCTTCGGCAATGGTGCAGCCGGCGGCCATGGCATGGCCACCGAAGCGCTTGAGCAGGCCGATGTGGCGCTTGCTGACCAGGTCGAGTGCGTCACGCAGATGAAAGCCGGGAATGGAGCGGCCGGAGCCCTTGAGCAGGCCGTCCTGGCCCAGTGCGAACACGAAGGTGGGGCGGTGCAGGCGGTCCTTGAGGCGGGACGCCACGATGCCCACCACGCCTTCGTGGAAATCGGGGTCGAAGATGGCCAGCGCGGCGGGTGGCTCGCCCTCCGGCATGACCGATTCGAGCAACTGCTCGGCCTGTTCCCGCATGCCTGATTCGAGTTCGCGGCGCTCGCGGTTGATGGTGTCGAGCTGGCGGGCGAGGGCATCGGCGCGGGCTGGGTCGTCTGTGCTTAGGCACTCGATGCCCAGGCCCATCTCGGCCAAGCGGCCAGCCGCATTGACGCGGGGGCCCAGCGCGAAGCCGAAGTCCTGACTGGTGGCCTTGGCCGGGTTGCGCCCCGCCGCGTTGAAGAGCGCCGCGATGCCCGCTTGCATGCGGCCCGAGCGGATGCGCTTGAGGCCCAGGGCCACGAGGCGGCGGTTGTTGTCATCGAGCTTGCCGACGTCGGCGATGGTGCCCAGGGCCACCAGGTCGAGCAACTGGTCGACGCGGGGCTGGCAGGCGGCGTCAAAAGCACCGCGCTGGCGCAGCTCGGCACGCAGGGCCAGCAGCACGTAGAACATCACGCCCACGCCGACCAGGGCCTTGCTGGCAAAGGGGCAGCCAGGCTGGTTCGGGTTCACAATCACATCGGCCTGGGGCAGGCTGACCTGGCCATCGTCCAGCACCACGGGCAGGTGGTGGTCGGTGATGATCACCTTGAGGCCTTGGGCGCGCGCCAGGTTCACGGCTTCGTGACTGGCCATGCCGTTGTCCACGGTCACCAGCACATGGGCCTGGCGTGCCTTCACCATCTCGACGATGGGCGGGGTCAGGCCATAGCCATGCAAGGCGCGATCGGGCACCACATAGGTCACTTGATCGGGCCGGGCACCGAGCAGCTTCAGGCCGCGCTGGCCCACGGCACAGGCGGTGGCGCCGTCGCAGTCGTAATCGGCCACGATGCAGATGCGTTGGCCTTGCGCGATGGCGTCCGCCAGCATGACCGCAGCGTGATCCGCGCCCAGCAGATCCCTGGGGGAGAGCAGCTTGGCCGGGTTGTCGTCCAGCTCATCGGGGCTGCGCACGCCACGGGCCGCGAACAAGCGGGCCAGCAAGGGGTGGACGCCGGCTTGCTCCAGGGCCCAGGCAGCGCGGGGCGGGACGTCTCGGGCGGTGATTTTCATGAAAGCGGCTTGGTCAGGGAGACGGGTTCAAAGGGACTGGAGCAGCGCGGCCGGGTTGGCCGCATCACGGGCTGATGATGCCAGTTGCTTGACGGCGCGCCACAGGCGTTGGCCCAGTCCTGCGGCGGGTGCCGGTGTCAGCGTCACGGCGTGCCGCTCGCCGCACAGGGTGAGCCGGATGGGCTCGCCGCCATCCAATGCCGCATGGATTTGCGGGAACAAGGTGGCGTCCAGATGAGACCAGGCATCGAGCCACAAGGGCATGTCGTCGGCGAGCATGGGCGCGCGCAGGTCGTCGATCAGCTGGATGTGGTCTGGGATGGCTGTGCGCGCAGGCACGGCGCCGCAGCCGCTCAGCCAGAAGGAGTTGACCGTGGCCAGGCCTGCCGCCTCGCGGGCGTCATTGACCGGGTGCTGGTAGAGCAGCATCTGCACCTCGCTTTGCAGGCGCCGCACCATGCGGGCCTGGGGGTGCTCAGTCAGCCAGAGGTCGGGGTTGCGGCCGATCACGCGGTCCAGCGAGGCTGTGGGCAAGCCTTCAAGCGAAGGGTGCGTGGCATACCAGCGCTGCGGCGTGCCCCAGCTCAGGGTCCAGCCATCTTCGGTGAACAGGGGGGCAATGGCCTCGAAAAGGGTGCGGGATTCGGCTTCGCTCAGGCCCAGCGTGGCGGGGTCGAGCAAGGTGAGGTGGTCGCGGCCCATCAGCCAGTGCCCGGGGCTGAGCAGGCCCCAGGGCTGAGGCTCGCTTTGATCTGAGTTCGGCGCTGAATGGAGTGCGATACCGTCCTGCGCCGCCCACCAGGCTGCCCAGGGCATCAGTCCATCCTGCGTGGGCCAGCCCATGCTGGCGGCCAGCACGCGCTCATGCGGCATGGAGAGGGCGTACTCGTCGCCCTCCAGCCGCTCGGCTTCCAGCAGGCGGCCAAGCAGGTGGCTGAAATGGGGCAGGGCCTGGGCAGCGGCCAGACGAGGCAGGGCGTGCTGGCAGGGCTCCGACAGGCTGGAGGCAAAGGGCAGCACCCAGTGGCGCCCATGGCGGGCCGGGTGTGCGGTCACTTGATCTGGCATAGGGCGTGATTATCAAGTGGGTACACTTGCGCATCATGAATTTGCCCTTCGAATGGCGGGTCGGCTGGCGTTACACCCGGGCCAGCCGCACCGCGCGCCGCAACGGCTTCATTTCTTTCATTTCGGGGGTGTCCGTGCTGGGCATCTCGCTGGGTGTGGCGGCCCTGATCATCGTGCTGTCGGTCATGAACGGCTTCCAGAAGGAAGTGCGCGACCGCATGCTGTCGGTGGTGGCACACGTGGAGCTGTACGACGCCCGCGGCGGGGCCTTGCCCGATTGGCATGTGCTGGCCAATCAGGCGCGGCGCAATCCCCAAGTGATGGGCGCGGCGCCTTTCTTGCCGGCGCAGGCCCTGATCGCCCGAGGCGATGACATGCGCGGGGCCCTGGTGCGCGGCATCGTGCCCTCCGAAGAAGTGGCGGTGACCCCACTGGCCGCGAGCATGAAAGACACCTTCGCGCGTTTGCAACCGGGAGGCTGGGGCGTGATCATCGGTGTCGAGATGGCGCGTAGCCTGGCTGTGAACGAGGGCGACATGCTCACCGTGGTGGCCCCCAGCGGCGACATGACACCGGCCGGCGTGGTGCCGCGCCTCAAGCAGGTCAAGGTGGTGGGCATCTTCAATACCGGCCACTATGAGTACGACAGCAGCCTGGTGCTGATGCATGCCGATGACGCAGCCAAGCTGTTCCGCACAGGCGGGGTGACGGGCGTCCAACTCAAGCTCAAGGACGCCCAACTGGCCCGCAGCGTGGGCAACGAGCTGGCCGATTCGCTTGGGCCCGACGTGATCGTGCGCGACTGGACGCGCACCAACCGCAACTGGTTCGACGCCGTGCAGGTGGAAAAGCGCATGATGTTCATCATCCTGACCCTGATCGTGGCCGTGGCGGCCTTCAACCTCGTGTCGACCCTGGTGATGACCGTGACCGACAAGCGCGCCGACATCGCCATCCTGCGCACGCTGGGCGCCAGTCCACGTTCCATCATGGCGATCTTCATGGTGCAGGGGGCGCTGTCAGGTGTCCTGGGCACGCTCAGCGGGCTGGGCCTGGGGCTGCTTGTGGCCTTCAACCTCGACGTCATCGTGCCCTTCATCGAGCACCTGCTGGGCGTGAGCTTCCTGCCAGGCAGCATCTACCTGATCTCCAAGATGCCCTCCGACCCGCAGTGGGGCGACATCGTGCCCATTGCTGTGATCTCGCTGGTGCTGTCGCTGGCCGCGACGCTCTACCCAAGCTGGCGCGCCAGCCGCGTCCAACCTGCCGAGGCCCTGCGCTATGAGTGAGCTGCTGCGCGCCCAGGATCGACCTCTGCGGGTGCGCAAGGTGCACTCGCTGCGGACTTTCCTGTGGCTGGCGCAAGGCTGGAGCGACTTCATGGAATCGCCGCTGGTTGGCCTCCTGCATGGCCTGGTGATGGGCGTGTTCGGCGGCGGGCTGCTGCTGGTGGCCTGGGACCATTTCTGGGTGCTGGCCGGGGCCTTGTCGGGCTTCCTGATGGTTGCCCCCATTTTGTCGACGGGGCTGTACGCCGTGAGCCGGGCGCTGCTGCGCGGTGAGCCGGCGGGTTTTGAGGCCGTATGGGCCGTGTGGTCGTCCATGGACAGGCGCCTGGTCAAGTTCGGCCTGTTGCTGACGATGCTGGGCACCGGCTGGGTGATGACTTCGGCGGCCCTGATCACCTTGGGCATCAAGCCGCCCGTCACCACGCCCACGGATTTCCTGCACCGCGTGGTGCTGGCGCCCAACCCCGGCTTCTTCGAGATCTGGCTGCTCGTCGGCGGCGCGATGGCCGCGCCCGTGTTCGCTTCCAGCGTGGTGGCCATTCCCCTGCTGGTGGACCGCAAGGTCAGCGTGCAATGCGCCGTGCTCACGAGCTGGCGGGCCGTGGCGGCCAACCCCATCTGCCTGAGCACCTGGGCGGCGATCGTGATGTCGCTGAGCCTGCTGGGGCTGGGCACCCTCATGTTCGGTCTGATCCTGGTATTCCCCGTGCTGGGCCATGCCACCTGGCATGCCTATCGGGACCTGGTGGTCCGGGAAACGGTTTGAGCTATGTTTGGCCTGAGCGAGGAGCAGATCGCCCAATGGGGGCTGACCTTCGGTGTGGGGGGCTTCATCCTCTACATGGTTTTCATCATCCTGCAGCTGGCGCGCGAGTCCAAGGCGGGCAAGTTCGGCACCTTCATGCTCTTTCTGGTGCTGGGCTTTGGCATCCTCGGCTTCATCGCCAAGAACATCCTCATCTGGCTGCTCCACATTTGATTGCGATGGCATATCCGCATGTCTGACACCCTGATTCTCGAAGCCCACGGCCTGGTCAAGCGTTTTCACGAAGGCCCGCTGGACGTGACCATCCTGCAAGGCGTGGACATGGCCGTCGAGCGCGGCCAGACCGTGGCGGTGGTGGGTGCCTCCGGTTCTGGCAAGAGCACGCTGTTGCATCTGCTGGGTGGGCTGGATGCGCCCACCAGTGGCCGCGTGAAGCTCATGGGTCGTGACCTGAGTGAGATGAGCCCGGCGCAGCAGGGCGCCTGGCGCAACCAGCACCTGGGCTTCATCTACCAGTTCCACCACCTGCTGCCCGAGTTCACCGCGCTGGACAACGTGGCCATGCCCTTGATGATCCGCCGCATGCCGCGCGAGCAGGCCCGTGAACAGGCGCGCCAGTGGCTGGACCAGGTCGGCTTGAGCAAGCGCGTCGAGCACCGCCCGGCCGAGCTCTCGGGCGGCGAGCGCCAGCGTGTGGCCGTGGCCCGCGCACTGGTCACGCGGCCGGCCTGCGTGCTGGCCGACGAGCCTACCGGCAACCTCGACCGCCATACCGCCAACACCGTGTTCGAGCTGATGATGCAACTGGCGTCTGACCAGGGTACGTCGCTGGTCATGGTCACGCACGATGCCAGCCTGGCCGCGCGCTGCAATGTGCAGCACCACCTGGTCAACGGTCACTTCGAAGACCGCACAGACCACGCGGTGGCCTGATCGCAAAGAGGGCGCGCACCATGTGGCTGGACACCCACTGTCACCTGGACGCCGCCGAGTTCGACGCAGACCGCGCCCTCATGATCCAGCGGGCCCATGAGGCTGGCGTCGGGCTCATGGTGGTGCCTGCCGTATCGACACAGACTTTCGCATCGTCGCGGGATGCGGCCAGGCAATGCGGTGGTGCCTATGCGCTGGGCATCCACCCGCTGTACGTGCGTGTCTCGCCAGCGCAGGAGGCCTTGGCCGACCTGGCTCGCACCTTGGCTCAATGGCAGGGCGACGAACGCCTCGTGGCCGTCGGCGAGATCGGGCTGGATCACTTCGTGCCTGAACTGCAGGACGAAGACAGCAAGGCCCTGCAGGAGCGACTCTACGCCGCGCAGCTTGACCTGGCCGTGATGCATGCCCTGCCCGTGATCCTGCATGTGCGGCGCAGTGCCGACGGGCTGCTCAAGCACCTGCGGCGCCTGCGTGACGCGGGGCGTCCTGTGGCTGGTGGCATCGCGCACGCCTTCAATGGCAGCGAACAACAGGCCCAGGCCTTTCTGGACTTGGGCTTCAAGCTCGGCTTTGGCGGCGCCATGACCTTCGATCGGGCCTTGCAGATCCGTCGTTTGGCTGCCAGCTTGCCCGATGACGCCATCGTGCTCGAGACCGATGCGCCCGATATCCCGCCGCACTGGCTCTACCAGACGGCGCAGGCTCGAGCTCAGGGTGCTCGCAGTCGCAATGAGCCGGCCGAGTTGCCGCGCATCGCCCAGACCCTGGCCGAGCTGCGCGGCTGGACCTTGCAGCAAACCATGGACCGCACGACGGCCAATGCCTTGTCGGCCCTGCCGCGCTTGCAAGCCTTGCTGCCGGCTATCGACCCATGAGCCGCCCCAGCCAGGGCAGAAGCTGATCCACAACAAAGGCCAGGCCCACACCCAAGGCCGCCACGCTGGCGATCAGCACGGCGCCGGCGGCCACATCCTTGGTCAGCTTGATGGCGGGATGCCGCTGCGGGTGCAGGTGATCGGCCAGTGCTTCGATGGCCGTGTTGAGCAGCTCGAACGCGATCACCAGGGCCACGGTCAGCGCCATCACAGCCCACCAGAGCGCTGGGGCCTTTGTCAGGCACAACACGATCAGCACGCCGACGCAGGCCAGCGCATGTATGCGCAAGCTCTTTTCCATGCGCCAGGCCGCACGCAGGCCCGCCCAGGCAAAGCCCAGCCGCTCAGCAAAACGATGGCCTTTCACTGGCTGTCCTCCCGCCCCAGCTTGAGCTTGTGCGCCAGCAACCAGCACAGCAGAGCCCAGGCGGTGCCGGCCGTCCAACCTGCCACGACATCCGAGGCCCAGTGCACCCCCAGGTAGATGCGCGACAGCCCGACCAGGCCCGTGAGCACAATGGCCGCGACCATGACGTAGACGCGCAGGCGCAGGCGGGGCGCCAGTCTGGCGACCAGGGCGCCCAAGGTGAGGTAGACCACCGCCGACATCATCGCGTGGCCACTGGGGAAGCTGTAGCCCGAGGCCACCGTGGCGTGGAACACGGCATCAGGCCGGGCGCGCGAAAACAGGGCCTTGAGGATCATGGCCACGAGCACGCCGCCACCCGTGGAACCCAAGGCCAGCCAGGACATGGCCCACTGGCGCGCCATCAACAAGTAGCCCCATGCGGCCCCGACCATCAGAACCAGCACCGCAGGGCTGCCCAGTGCGGTGAGGTCACGCATGGCCTCCTGAAACCAGGTCGGCCCGATGGGCTGGAGCTGCTGTTCGCCATGGCGCAAGAGCTGCAGGATCCAGAGGTCCAGGGCGCGGGTGTCGCCCTCCAGCACTTCACCCGTCACCTTCAGAAAGGCCCATGCCGCCACACACATCAGCAGTGCAGGCCAGAGCAGGCGAATTTCGAAGCTGGGTCGTGTGGTTGGCATGTTCACCGGATGGGCTCAGCCTGCGGGCGTGCCGGTCAGACCGAATCGGGCAAACACCTCGCGCCAGGCCACCAGCTTGCGCTCGAACGACCACGAGGCATTGGCCGGGCTCGTGGACGGCAGCTTGAACACGGGTAAGCCCAAGGCCTGGGTGACCTTCATGTGGCGCGCCGATTCACCGCCATTGTGGGCAATGGCCTGCAAGCTGGGGATGCGCTGGATCAAGCCGGCCAGGTCATTGAGTTCAGCCCGCTCGATGGCGCTGTCCAGGCTGCCTTCACGCTCGCAGCCTGCGTACACATCCCAGATGGCCAGGCCATGCGCGTGGACGATGGGCAGGCGCTCGGCATAGGGCAGGGCCGTCAAGGCCTGCTCCCCCTCCAGCTTCCACAGCGCCGACACGATCGGCCAGAAATGGTTGCGTGGGTGGGCGTAATACTGCTGAGCCTGCAAGGAGGCCACGCTGGGGAAGCTGCCCAACACCAGCAGCCGCGCACCGCTTGCAGCGACAGGTGCCAGCCCCGTCAGCCGGGCCGCTGGGGCAGGCGTGGGGCTTCGCAGAGCGGAGGACGAGGGCCGGACCATGAACGCGACTGTGCCACACTCGCGGGCGTGAAACGCAGCAAAGCAGTCCCTCTTCCCGCGCTCCCCGACGCCACCATTTCCGAAGAAGGGGGCCTTCGTTACCTGCACCTTGAGACGCCCTGGATCCAGGGCG
>Ga0194137_10000009_pt1 | contig 139162 bp, 117 predicted proteins | sample TARM_MetaG_T3_14_FD_134025 | JGI IMG/M metagenome (GOLD analysis project Ga0194137, IMG submission 134025) | Freshwater microbial communities from Pennsylvania, USA, analyzing microbe dynamics in response to fracking - TARM_MetaG_T3_14 (version 2) | ecosystem: Environmental > Aquatic >...
CTGGAAGCCCGCTTCCTGATCTGCTGCCATTGCGAGGGTTTGCTGCTTCATATGGCCTCCTGTGCTGAAGCACAGGCATGCAAGTCATACGCCAGTGAGCGGACCTTTTTCAGTGCATCCCTAGTGACAGTTCACGACACCACAGGCAAGCGACGGCGACTTGTCAACTCGGGTTTCCCTCGGCGCGATTTGCTGCCATCTGAAATTCACATCAGCGACGACCTCGGCCGCCACCGCCACCACCTCGGCGGCCACCACCACCGCTCTTGCCGAAATAGGCATCGGCCCCGATGTAGCCCACCGAAGTCTGCAGCGGATCCGGCTGGCGGGGACCCTGCCCCTTCTTCTGGCCACCACCTTGCTCGGCGCCACGGTTCTGGTCCGGACGACCAAAACCCGACGTGATCCGCTGGGAGCCCTTGGCAAAACGACGGTCGAAAGTCTGCTCCAAGGGGTTCGGAATCGGTCCGACGTGATCCACGTCATCGTCCCCATCATGACGCTGCGACTGCTGGCGATCCTGCATGGGACCACGCTGCTGCTTGTTGCCGTATCCACCCTGGCCGCCCTGACCACCCTGGCCACCGCCCTGACCGCCTTGCTGCGGCCGACCGCCCTGGTGCCCCTGCTGCGGACCACGGCCGCCTTGCGGCTTGCCTTTGAAGCCTTGCTGCTGCTTGTTCTGGCCCTTGCCGCCGCCACGGTTGTTGTTACGGTCGAATTCCTGACGGTCCATGCCAGCCAGCGACTTCACGGCACGCACGTCGGACTCACCCAGCTCGACCCACACGCCGCGGCGCAGACCGCGCGGCAGCACGATGGCGCCATAGCGCACACGGATCAGACGGTTGACCGTGAGACCGACCGCGTCAAACAGCTTGCGCACTTCGCGGTTGCGGCCTTCGGTGATCACCACGCGATACCACTGGTTCACGCCTTCGCCGCTGCTGTTGCTGATGGAGAGGAAGGATGCGGACTGCCCCTCGATCTCGACACCGGTCAGCAGCTTTTCACGTGAGGCCTCGTCGAGCGAACCCAGCACGCGCACGGCGTACTCGCGCTCCACGCCGAAGCGCGGGTGCATCAACTGGTTGGCCAACTCGCCGGAGTTGGTGAACAGCAACAGACCTTCCGTGTTGAGGTCCAGACGACCAACGGACATCCACTTGCCATTGCTCAGACGCGGCAGGCGCTGGAACACCGTCGGACGGCCTTGCGGGTCGTCATGCGTGACCACCTCACCCACTGGCTTGTGATAGGCCAGGATACGGGCCGGCGGCGGCGAAATACGCACTTTGATCGGGCGGCCCGCGACCTTGATGCGGTCCCCGAAGGAGATGCGCTGACCGATGTGCGCCACCTGGTCATTAACCTCGATGCGGCCGTCTTCGATCATCTGCTCGATGTCGCGGCGCGAACCGACCCCCGCCTGGGCCAGCACCTTCTGCAGCTTGGGTGCGTCAGGCTCGGGGCGCAGCACGCGCTTATACGGGCCACTTTCCTCGGAAGCGGCAGCCTCGGCAGCCTCTTCCTCGCGCTGCTTGTCGAAATCGCCAGACAGCAACTCCGCAAACACCTCCGTGGCCTGCTCAGCGGCGATGGCCGCGCGACGGGAAGGACGTTGTTCGCCAGACTGATCATCTGCCTGCTCACCTTCCAGCCCCTCGCCCTCTTCACCTTCGGCCTGAGCCTCCCGGCGCTCAGGGTGCGGCTGGCGATCACCACGCTGACCCCGACGGTCGCGATCACGCTCACGACGAGAACCGCGAGAAGACTGCTCGCGCCCTTCGCCAGCGTCACCACCAGCCATGGCATCCTGGGCACCCGATTCAGCATCAGGCTCAGCCACAGAGCTCACGAGCTCCTCAGGTGCCAGTTGGATGAAGCCGTGCGCAGCCTCCTCGCGAGGCGCATCAGGCAAAGCCTCTGCCAGAGCAAGCTCAGACTCGACGGCTTTCTTGCGTGGCGCGCGCTTGGGCTTGAGCGGCGCGGCTTCCTCAGCCACTGCCTCCGAGGGCGCAGAGGTCTCGGCAACGTCAGCGACCTCGGCAGCTTCGGCCACCTTCTTGCGGCGCGTGGCCGCCTTCTTGGCTGGCGCTGCTTCGGCAGCCACTTCGGCCACCGGTTCAGTGGTCACTGCGGCAGCCTCGTCGGCTGACTTGGCACGGCGTGTGCGCTTGGGCTTGACCACCTCTTCGGCGACCAAAGGCTGTTCATTGGGTTCTTGCATGGGCACGTTGTCGGTGGTCATGGAGCGGGGTTATCGGTATACGGTTCGTGATGGTGCGGCGAAGGCACGGCGGACTCATCCAGCAAGGAAGCCTGGTCTTCGCTGGGCTCGGCATCGGCATCGTTGGCAGAAGCCAGGACAGGTTCCTCGGCCTCCAGGCCAGGCAACAGCGCCTGGCTGGCAGGCAGGCCATCCAACGTCGGCAACTGACTGAGCGAGGCCAGCCCCAGGTCGTCAAGAAACTGCCTGGTCGTGGCATACAGGCCCGGCCTGCCAGGCACATCGCGGTGACCAATCACCTCGACCCAGCCACGGTCCTCCAGTTGTTTGACGATGTTGGAACTCACCGTGACGCCGCGGATGTCTTCAATGTCGCCACGGGTCACCGGCTGCTTGTAGGCGATGATGGCCAGGGTTTCCAGCGTGGCGCGCGAATACTTGGGCGGTTTCTCGGGGTTGAGGCGATCGAGGTGCGCCTGCACGTCCGCACGGGTCTGAAAGCGCCAGCCGTTGGCCACCTGCCGCAACTCGATACCTCGGCCCTCCCAGCGCCCACCGATATCGGCAAGCAAAGCCAGGATGCCGTCGGCCGACAGGGTGTCGTCGAACAACTGGCGCATCTCGCGCACCGTCATGGGCTGGTCTGCGCACATCAGCGCCGCTTCAAGGATGTTCTGAGCATCCTGAGGATTGAGGACTTCCATCTCTTCAATCGAATATGGCCGGCCGGTCTGGTGTGACCGCCGCGAAAAACGCCATGCCGACAGCCCCCTTGAAAGCCAGCGGGAGCCTGCGAACCTGGCTGCGTTGGGCGTCTCTCCGCCCTGTGTGTCAAAAAAGGAACCTCTGGGAGGTGGTCACCAGGCCGGGACAAGCCTTCAGGGCTTCATTCCCAAGGCGGGCTTTCTCGAAAGCCGCCTGTATCCGGGCCTGCATCTGGGTTTTGTACCCGATGTCTGTCAGCGCATTATGCACCAGTTGCGATGATCGTGGCGCGCAACATCAAACCGGACTCAAACCTCGTGTGACACCTCGGACAAAGTCGCCCATGCCTGCGCCATGTCCTGAGGCAAATGCGCCTCGAAAGACAGGGCGCGCGCCTCGATAGGATGTTGGAAGGACAAGCGCGTGGCATGCAAGGCCTGGCGGGTCATGCCCAGTGCCTGCGCACCACCGTACACCGCGTCGGCCACCAGCGGGTGGCGACGGCTGCTCAGGTGCACGCGGATCTGGTGCGTGCGCCCCGTATGCAAGGTGCACAGCACACCGCTGTAGGCACGCACGAGCGGACGCTCCCCCTTGGCCACCACAGGCGCTGGCGCCCATTCACCGACGATCAGGCGCTGCACGTCCGTGCGGGCCGGCTTGCCGGACGGCACCACCGCCATCTTCACCCGCGTCACCGGGTCGCGACCGATGGACGACGTCACCGAGAAGGCCTCGTCCACCACGCCGTGCACCAGCGCCAGGTACTGGCGGCTGACCTCTCTGGCGGCGATCGCCCTGGTCAGCGCCGTGACGGCCGCCAGCGTCTTGCCCACCACCATCAGGCCGCTGGTGTCCTTGTCCAGGCGGTGCACGATCCCCGCCCTGGGCAGATCCACCGCCCCGGCGTGGTGGGCCAGCAGGCCATTCATCAATGTCCCGGTCCAGTTGCCTGCGGCGGGGTGAACCACCAGCCCAGCAGGCTTGTTGACCACCAGCAGGTGCGCGTCCTCGAACACCACATCCAGGTCCATTTTCTCGGGCACGAAGGCCTGGCTCTGCGCCGTGGGCTTGAGCAGCACGGACACACGTTGCCCAGCCGCCACCTTGCGCGAGGCCGTGCTGACCGCCTTGCCATCCAGTTCGACGCAGCCCTCCTCGATCAGGTGCTTGAGGTGGCTGCGCGAGAACTCCGGTGCGCCTGCGACCAGAAACACATCCAGGCGCTGACCATGCGAGGCGGACGCCACCACCATGTCGCGGCGCTCGGGCTCCTTTGCCGGCGTGGGCGCATCCTGACCGGGCTCATCGGCCCAGTCCTCGTCCGCGAGATCCAGCTCCTGTGGCAAAGACGTCTCGTCAACAGGAGGGGCAGCGGGTGCGGGGAATGATCGTCGGGCCATCTGGCAAACAAAGGTGTTGAGCGAAAGAAAGAAGCGCCACGGGGCTTCTATACTGCGGGTTCTGGCGCTGTAAGGCGAGACTGCTGGCGGAGCGATCCGCGACCTACACACGTGAAACTGCTGAAGAACACCTCTTGGAGCACCTGGACCGGCACCCGCGCCGGCCTGCTGGCACTGACTGCCAGTGCCTTGATGGCGGCATGCGGATCGGCTCCTCAAGACGAGTTTGCCAACATCAGCCCGGACAAATTGTACGCAGACGCCAAAGACGAGGCGGCTGACGGCAATTACGAAAGCGCGATCAAGCGGCTGGAAAAGGTCGAGGCGCGCGCGTCGGGCACCATCCTGGCGCAGCAGGCCCAGATTGACCTGGCCTACGCCTACTACAAGACCGGCGAAAAGGCCCAGGCCCTGGCCAAGCTGGAGCGCTTCATCCGCCTGCACCCCACCAGCCCCGCGCTGGACTACGCCTACTACCTGCAAGGCCTGGTCAATTTCAATGACGATCTGGGCCTGTTCGGGCGCCTGGCCAATCAGGATCTGGCCGAGCGCGACCAGCAGGCTTCGCGCGATGCCTATGAATCGTTCCGGCAGCTGAGCGAACGCTTCCCGAACTCGAAGTACGCGCCAGACGCCCGACTGCGCATGAACCACATCGTCAACTCGCTGGCAGCCGGCGAGGTGCACGTGGCGCGCTACTACCTGCGCCGTGGCGCCTACCTGGCCGCCGCCAACCGCGCCCAGCAGGCCGTGAAGGACTACCGCCAGTCCCCGGCCATCGAGGAAGCGCTCTACATCATGGCCCAAAGCTATGACAGCCTGGGCCTGGCGCAACTGCGCGACGACACCCTGCGCGTGCTCAAGCAGAGCTTCCCCAACAGCCGCTACCTGGGCAGCCAGGTGGCTGAAGAGCAGCCCACCCTGGCCAAGAAGCCCTGGTGGCAGCTCTGGTAAGCCAGCACGCGCTCCGCTCCGGGCCCCGGTTCAATCTCCGCTTGAAGCCACCCCGGTTGTGAAGCCGGACAAGGTGCCCTGGTCGTGTATGTCACGGCCCAGCGGGCGCACGTCCACCGGCTCTTCGGTGGGCGCGATCTCGTCAGAAGGCTCGGTCTGCTGCGATGGACTGAACTGGATCTTGTGGATGAAACGCCGCGCCCGGTCATACGGGAACACGTCGTGCACATAGCCCGCCGCGATACGCTCCTTGTGCTGCTGCCAGAAGTCCACCTCCAGCAGATCCGCATGGTGCTTCATGAAGATTGCGCGCACGCGCGGGTCGCCCAAAAGGAAGGGCCCGAAGGTCTCCGGGAAGACATCGTGCGGGCCGACCGAGTACCAGATCTCGCCTGACATCTCGTCTTCTTCGTTGCGAGGTTCTGGCACCTTGCGGAAGTTGCAGTCTGTGACGTACTCGATCTCGTCGTAGTCGTAGAACACGACCTTGCCGTTGCGCGTCACGCCGAAGTTCTTCCACAGCATGTCGCCAGGGAAGATGTTGGCCGCAACCAGATCCTTCAAGGCATTGCCGTACTCGATGACGGCATGCTCCAGCGACTCGTCCTTGGCCTCCTGGATGTAGATGTTGAGCGGCACCATGCGGCGCTCGATGTAGAGGTGCTTGAGCACCAGCACCTTGCCGCCCTCCTCTTCCTCCATCACCGAAGGCGCGAACTTCTTCAACTCGGCGATCAGCTCCTCGTCGAAGCGGTGACGCGGGAAAGCCACATTGGTGAACTCCAGCGAGTCGGCCATGCGCCCCACCCGGTCATGCTGTTTCACGAGCTGGTACTTGCCCATGATCATCTCGCGCGTGGTTTCCTTCTGCGGCGGGAAGTAGTCCTTGATGACCTTGAAGACAAACGGGTAGGACGGCAGGTCGAACACCAGCATCACCATGCCCTTGATACCCGGCGCGATGCGGAACTTGTCGCTCGAATGCTTGAGGTGGAAGAGGAAATCCCGGTAGAACAGGTTCTTGCCATGCTTTTGCAGGCCGATGGCACTGTAGAGCTCGCCACGCGGCTTGCGCGGCATCAGCGTGCGCAGGAACTGCACATAGGCCGACGGCACCGGCATGTTGACCATGAAGTAGGCGCGCGCAAAGCTGAAAAGCGCCAGCAGATCGTCTTCACCGAACAGGGCCGCATCGATGTAGAGGCGGTTCTTGGAGTTGTGCAGAATGGGAATGGCAAACGGCAGGCTGCGAAAGCCATTGACCACCTTGCCGACGATGTAGGCGCCCTTGTTGCGAAAGAACAGTGACGAGAGCGCCTGTATCTGGAAGTTGGTGCGCAGCCGCACATTGCCGACCTGCTCCAGCAGTGCCTCGTAGACAAAGCCGATGTCGCGGTCCAGGTCATCGAAGGGAACGGCCAGCTCGTAGCTCTGCACCAGGGTCTTGAGCATCTCGCGCAGGTTGTCGCGCGTTGGGTAGTAGGCCCGGAAGGTGGCATTGCCGTTCTCTTCCTCGTCGTCGATGTACTCGGTCGACACCGCCGGCCGCACGAAGATGAAGTCGTTCTTGTAGTAATTGCGGTGCAGGATCTTGATGGTGACCGAGTTGAAGAAGGTTTCGGCCAGCTCGGGCTGCTTGTAGCCGGTCAGCAGGCCGATGTAGAACAGCTTGATCTGGTGCCAGACCTCCATGGGCAGGGTGCTGGCCTGGTAATCCTGCTCCAAGCGCTCGACGGCTTCTTCCACACGCAGGTCATAGAACTCGATGCGCACCCTCTGGGCTGTCTGCTGACCGTGCCAATCGGCCTCCTCGAAGCGCTTCTTGGACTGGGCATTGGTCTGGCTGAAGATCTTGTAGTGGCGGTCGAACCCATCGAGCAGCGCCTTGGCGATCTCGAATACCCGGGGGTCGGTCAGCTGTTGTGGGAACATCGTTGGCCCTGACGAAGCAGTTTGGGAACAGTGCGGGATCGCGGATCAAGCCTCGGTGGCGTAGCGCTGCTTCAACTGGGCCAGGGCCTCGGTGTAGGCCTCGGTCAAGGCATCGGGCGTCGCCACGGACATGCTCAGATCATTGATCAGACCATTATGCAAGCCGTATACCCAGCCATGGACGGTGACGGCCTGGCCTCGCTCCCAGGCGTCCTGCACCACGGTGGTATGACAGACGTTGAGGCATTGCTCCAGGACGTTGAGCTCGCACAAGGCGTTATGACGCACGTTGACATCGGCAATGGCAGACAGCCAGGCCTGGTGCTGGTTGCGCACGTCCTGCACGTGGCGCAGCCAGTTGTCGGCGATGCCGATGCGCAGGTTTTCCATCGCGGCCCTGACACCGCTGCAACCGTAGTGCCCCACGACCATGATGTGCCTGACCTTGAGCGAGTCAATGGCGAACTCCATCACCGACAGGCAGTTCAGGTCGGAGTGCACCACCACATTGGCCACATTGCGGTGCACGAACAGCTCGCCGGGCAGCAGGCCGCAGATCTCGTTGGCCGGCACCCGGCTGTCCGCGCAGCCGATCCAGAGGTACTCCGGTGATTGCTGTTGCTGCAACCGGGAGAAAAAGCCCGGCGTGCGTTGCTCGATGTCACGCGCCCAGGCACGGTTGTTGTCAAACAGTTGGTCAAGTTTCATACCCTGAAGTGTAAGTAAGGGATGCCCCCAATCCGGGGGCCGATGCAAAGATCCGTGCATCTCCGTGTTTGCCATGATGCTCAACTTGTCATCATGCATAACAATGAAGTCGTCTCCTCTAGACCTGTGTCACCTAACGGATGATGCGTCTCACCCGGGCCGGCTTTGGCCCGGGTGCATTTTTTGCCAAGCCTGCCTTCCAGGCACCTTGTGAGCACCAATTTGGGTAGCAGGGCACAATGGGCCGGTCTTGATCCCGACCCTTGTCATGTCATCTTCTTCGCCTCCATTGCATTACCCCCTTGGCCAGGCACAACCGGGCCCCGGCGAGCTGATGAGCCTGCGCCCGGGCCTGCATTGGCTGCGCATGCCCATGCCCTTTGCGCTCAATCACATCAATCTGTGGGCGCTGGATGACGAACTGGAAGGCCGCCCCGGCTGGACCATCGTCGATGCCGGTGTGGCGACCGACCCCATCCGCCAGGCATGGCAGACGCTGTGGGCCAACGACCTGAAGGACAAGCCCCTGATCCGCATGCTGGTCACCCACATGCACCCGGATCACGTCGGCAACGCCCAATGGCTGATCGACGAGTTCAGCGCGCCCGACGCGCCCGCCCGGCTGTGGATGAGCGCCACCGACCACTTCGCGGCCCAACTGGCCTGTGAATCGACCACGGGCTTCGGTGGCCCGCGTGCAGCCGAGTTCTTCAAGGAACATGGGCTGAACAAGCCCGACGACGTAGAGAAAATCAAAGGCCGCAGCAACTACTTCCGCAGCCTGGTGCCGGCCGTGCCATATGCCTACCGGCGCCTGCGCCACGACATGGTGGTGCCCATTGGCGAGCGTGACTGGCGCTGCCTGGCCGGTTATGGCCACAGTCCCGAGCACATCGCCTTGTTCAACGAGCGCGACGGCCTGCTGATCTCGGGCGACATGCTTCTGCCCGCCATCTCGACCAACGTCAGCGTGGTGGACCTGGAACCCGAAGGCGATTCGCTGGGCCTTTTCTTGAGCTCACTGGACGCCATGGCCACGCTGCCGGCTGACACGCTCGCCCTGCCCTCTCATGGCCTGCCTTTCACCGGTATCCACGCGCGCATCCAGCAACTGAAGGACCACCATGACGCGCGTCTGGCCGATGTCCTGCAGGCCTGCCGCCAGCAACCCAGCAGCGCTGCCGAGATGCTGCCGGTGCTGTTCAAGCGCCAGCTGGATCTGCACCAGACCACTTTCGCCATGGGCGAGGCCATCGCTCACCTGAACTACCTGTGGCACAGAGGCCAGCTGTGCCGCCAGCGTGACGCGCAAGGCACATTGCGGTTCGAAGCTGTGTAATCAATCCGGAATGACCGCGTGACGCAACTGGTCGCGCGGCACATCGAACTCGGGCATCACCGAACGCACCACTTCCCAGAAGCGCGGGCTGTGGTTCATCTCGCGCAGATGCGCCAGCTCGTGCGCCACCACGTAGTCGATCACGCTCCGGCTGAAATGGATGAGACGCCAGTGCAGGCGGATCGAACCATCGGCACTGGCACTGCCCCACCGCGTCTTGGCCGAAGACAGGCTGACCTTGCGCACCGACACGCCCAGCTCATCCGCGTACACCGGCACGCGAGCCTGAAAGACCTGGATCGCCTCGCGCTGCAACCAGGCTTCAACCGCATCGCGGATCTGCTCCGGCGAGGCGTTCTCCGGCAAGCCCACATGCAAGGTGCGCTGAGCCACGCCCGGCAGGCTTGGTTCGGCCTTGTCGGCAGGCGCTTGCAGCACCGCACCCGACACACGGGGGTCCAGCACCAGCACCACCGACTCGCCCAGGTAAGGCACGGTCGCGCCTTCGCGCCACTCGATGCGCGCCGACAGCTGCTTCTGGGCACGCTCGCGCTGCTCCACCAACTTGGCGCAGATCCAGCGCTCCTTGGCACGCAGCGCGGTTTCGATATCGGTCGACGAAACCCAGCGGGGCGCACGCACGCTCAGGCCATCAACGCCCACCACCATGCCGATGCTGCGACGGCGCGCCCGCTTGATCTCATACGACACCACGGCCTTGCCCAGGCGGATTTCGTGCTGCCCCTGCGGGTGGCGAAACCAGGGCAAGCCACTCACCGGATGGCATTCCTGATGATGGTGATGGGGGACGCGCAAAGGTGAAGCGGGTGCATGCAGCACACCATCGGCACGGGGAGCGGCACCATCTGCGCGCGCAGCAGGATCGGTGGCCAGGGAAGAAGACGGGGGAGCCGCAAGCGGCGATACAGCAGCAGTCAAAGGAGGCAAGAAAGGATGAGGAGCGGCAGATACAGCCGACGCCGGTTCCGTGCAGAGATCGTCGTCTCCCCACAAACCAAGCTGCGTCGGCTCAGGGAGTTTCAACTCAACTCTCCCATGTGGGTCGTGACCGGGCTGTCTTCGCCATGGGTCTTGCGATCCCGCAGGATGAGGAAGTCCGCGAAGGCGGACAGATCGGGATGGATGGTCAGGTCTGGCACACGCTGGCGCAAGTCATACAGGTCGGCCTCGCTCATCGTGGCCGCCTGGCCGGTGCGCACCAGGTGCGGCTCGCAGCCCACTGACTGGGCCGCCAGCACGTCGCGCGGCAGGTCACCCACCATGGGCACGCCGTCCAGGCTGCGGCCAAAGCGCTGGCCAATCATCTGGAACAGACCCGGCAAAGGCTTGCGGCAGGTGCACTGGTCTTCTGGTGTATGCGGGCAGAAGAACACGGCTTCCACCCGGCCGCCCACGCGCGCCAGCATCTGGTTCATCTTGGCGTGCATGGCGTTGAGGGCCACCATGTCGAAGAGGCCACGGCCGATGCCGGACTGGTTGGTCGCCACCACCACGTGCCAGCCGGCATGATTCAGGCGAGCAATGGCCTCCAGCGCCCCGGGCAGCGGCACCCACTCGTCGCTGGACTTGATGTAGTCCTCGCGTTCGTGGTTGATCGTGCCGTCTCGATCGAGGATGACCAGTTTCATGCCCTCTCCGGGATGGATGCGTCCTGTCACGTGATCAGGCCGCCAGGCGGGAGATGTCTGCCACTTGGTTCATGGCCTGATGCAGCGTGGCCAGCAAGCCCAGGCGGTTGACCTTCAAGGCGGCGTCTTCGGCATTGACCATGACCCCGTCGAAGAAAGCGTCCACCGGCGCCTTGAGCACGGCCAGCGCCTGCAAGCTTGCAGTGTAGTCACCTTCTTCGAAAGATGCTTGGGCTTTCGGGGCGGTGCGCTGCAATGCTTCATAAAGTGCGTGCTCGGCGGCCTCCTTGAGCAAGGCGGTGTCCACCTTGGCCTCGACTGCGGTCTCGGCCTTCTTGAGGATGTTGCCCACTCGCTTGTTGGCCGCAGCCAGCGACGCGGCTTCGGGCAGCGCCGCAAAGGCGCGCACGGCAGCCAGACGGCGGGGCACATCACCCAGGCGAGGCGGTTGCAGGGCCAGCACGGCATCGACCTCCTGGGCGCTGTAGCCCTGTTCGCGCAGCGACACGGCCAGGCGGTCAGAAAAGAAGGCCAGAAGGTGCTCGGCGGGGTTGCTGATCAGCTCGCCAAACGCGGGGATCGCCGCGGCGATCAGGGCAGGCAACTCCAGCGGCAGATTATTCTCAACCAGGATACGGATCACACCCAGCGCATGGCGACGCAGGGCGAACGGGTCCTTGTCGCCCGTGGGCAACTGACCGATGCCGAACAGGCCCACCAAAGTCTCCAGCTTGTCGGCCAGGGCGACCACGGTACCGGTGTGGTTGCGGGGCAGCGCATCGCCGGCGAAACGCGGCTTGTAGTGGTCTTCAATGGCGATGGCCACGCCGTCACGCAAGCCCTCATGGCGCGCGTAGTAGGCGCCCATGATGCCCTGCAACTCGGGGAACTCGCCCACCATGTCGGTCAGCAGGTCGACCTTCGCCAGACGCGCAGCCTCCTGGGCCTTGCTGTCCAGCACATCGAAGTGGTCCTTGTCATCAGCGGTGAATGGCACGGTGCCCAGGCTCCACTGCTTGACGATCTCATGCGCGATGGCACGCACGCGCTCGGCACGCTCGCCTTGTGTGCCGAGCTTGCCGTGGTAGACCACCTTGGCCAGACCCGGCAGGCGCGAGGCCAGGGTCTTCTTGCGGTCCTGGTCGAAGAAAAACTTGGCATCGGCCAGACGCGGGCGCACCACGCGCTCGTTGCCGCCGATCACGGCACTGGGGTCTTCAGGCCGGATGTTGCTGACGATGAGAAACTGATTGGTCAATTTGCCCGAGGCGTCCAGCAGCGGGAAGTACTTCTGGTTGGCCTTCATCGTGAGGATCAGGCACTCCTGTGGCACTTCCAGGAAGGCTTCTTCGAAACGGCCCGTCAACACATTCGGGCGCTCGACCAAGGCGGTGACCTCGTCGAGCAAGGCCTCGTCTTCGATGGGCTTGAGGTTCGTGCCCGCCTTGGCCGCAGCAACCGCCAGTTGGCGTTCGATCTCGGCACGGCGCTCGGCGAAGCTGGCGATCACGGCGCCTTCCTGCTTGAGCTGATCCGCATAGGTATCGGCGGTCAGGAGGATGATCTTCTCGGTGCGCGCTTCGAAGCGGTGCCCGCGCGTGATGCGTGCAGCCTTGAGGCCCAGTGCCGACACGGCCACTTCCTGGTCACCATGCAGCGCCACCAGGCCATGGGCTGGGCGCACGAAGTTCACGCTGGTCCAGCCAGGCTGGAAATCGGCGCCTTCACCGTGCTCCAGCTGGTAGGTCATGACCTTGGGAATAGGCAGCTTGGCGATGGTCTCGTCCAGTGCCTTTTGCAGGCCCTCGGCCAGCGTGGCACCTGGCTTGACGCTGTCGAAGAACAGGGCCTCGGCCTTGCCGTCCGGTGCACGCTTCAGGGTTGCCGCGGCTTCAGGGCCCGCGCCCAATGCGGCGAGTTTCTTGAGCAGGGCCGGCGTGGCGTTGCCCGCGGCATCCAACCCCACACTCACGGGCATGAGCTTTTGCTGCACAGCCTGATCTGCCGCTTTGGAAGCCACTTGCGTGACATGCACGGCCAGGCGACGGGGTGAGGCATAAGAGGTCACGGCGGCATCGGCCTGCGTCAGGCCCTGGGCCTTGAGGCTGTCGGCCAGCACGTTGGCAAACGACTCACCCAGTTTCTTGAGCGCCTTGGGCGGCAGCTCTTCCACAAACAGCTCGACCAGCAGATTGGCCTTGTGATTCGATGACGTCATGATCAGGCGGCCTTCTTGTTGTTCAGTTGTTCGATCACTTCGTCAGCCCAGGCCTTTGGGGCCATGGGAAAGCCCAGACGGGCGCGACTGTCCAGATAAGCTGCTGCCACGGCACGCGCCAGGTTGCGGATGCGGCCAATGTGGGCAGCGCGCTCGGTCACCGAGATGGCACCGCGTGCATCGAGCAGGTTGAAGGTGTGCGCGGCCTTGAGCACCTGCTCATAAGCGGGCAAGGCAAGCTGCTGCTCCATCAGGTACTTGGCCTGCGTTTCATAGTTGGTGAAGGCTCCCAGCAGGAACTCGACATTGCTGTGCTCGAAGTTGTAGGTGGACTGCTCCACCTCGTTCTGGTGAAAGACGTCGCCATACTTCACGCCGGGTGCGTAGATCAGGTCGTACACGCTCTCGACGCCTTGCAGGTACATGGCCAGACGCTCAAGACCGTACGTGATCTCACCGGTGATGGGCTTGCAGTCGATACCGCCCACTTGCTGGAAGTAGGTGAACTGCGTCACCTCCATGCCGTTGAGCCAGACTTCCCAACCCAGGCCCCATGCGCCCAGCGTCGGGTTCTCCCAGTCGTCTTCCACAAAGCGGATGTCGTTCTTTTTCAGATCGAAGCCCAGGGCCTCCAGCGAGCCCAGGTACAGCTCCAGGATATTGGATGGCGCTGGCTTGAGCACCACTTGGTACTGGTAGTAGTGCTGGAGGCGATTGGGATTCTCGCCGTAACGGCCATCTTTCGGGCGACGACTGGGCTGCACATAGGCTGCCTTCCAGGGCTCGGGGCCCAGCGCGCGCAGGAAGGTCGCGGTGTGACTCGTACCTGCGCCCACCTCCATGTCATAGGGTTGCAGCAGCGCGCAGCCCTGGGCATCCCAGTAGCTTTGCAAACGCAGAATCAGTTGCTGGAAAGTCAGCATGTCTTGGCCTTGAATTGATGCCGGCCATGACCTGAAAAGCCATGACCGCCTTCGATGAAGAGGGTCTTGTTTCGTCTCGCGACACCGGGGCGACATGACGACGCCACCCCCGCGCACAAAAGCTCGATTCTAGTGAATGGCGGGACCGCCTTGCGCGCCCACGCCGGACGCACCTGCAAAGGCATGCCCCAACTTGCCATTGCGCACACTCCAGCGCCCCATGGCCATCATCAGCAAGGCCGCACCAAACAATGGCCAAAGCCCCCAGCGCGAAGCCCACCAGGCAAAGGGTGTCGCCCCTTCGCGCCCTTGCACCGAAGCCTGCAAGACCCCTTGCGTGTTGCGCGCCAAGGCATGCGTCACCCGGCCCTCGTGGTCGATCACGACGGTAGCGCCCGTGTTGGTGGCCCGCAGCGTGGGCAACTGGAATTCCAGCGAGCGCATGCGCGCGATCTGCAGATGCTGGTGAATGGCGACCTGCTCGCCAAACCAGGCCAGGTTGCTCACGTTGACCAGGATGGTGGGCGATTGCACCTCATTGCGAAAACGGGCGGCGATCTCCTCGCCATAAAGGTCCTCATAACAGATGTTCGGTGCCACGCGCTGGTCCAGCACCACAAAGGGCGGCGCATTCAAAGGGCCTCGGGTGAAGTCGCCCAGCGGCATGTTCATCATCTGGACAAACCAATGGAAGCCCAAGGGGATGAACTCGCCAAAGGGCACCAGGTGATGCTTGTTATACCGGTACATGCCCTCGGGCGTCAGGATGGACTGCGCCGACAGCCCCGCCACCGAGTTGGTGTAGCCCGCCTCGAAATCGCCAAGCGGCACACCGATCAAGGCGAACCTGCCGCTCGCTGGGCCAAAGCCGCCTTTGATCTTGTCCCAATAGCCATCGGGCATCTGCGAGGGCAACAGGGGAATGGCTGTTTCGGGCGCCACCACCAGTTGCCCCTGCGCAGACAGGATCTGCCTTGCATGCCAGATCAGCATGGGGATCTGGCGCTCGGACACGAACTTCTCGTCCTGAGGCACATTGCCTTGCAGCAGGGTGACGCTCAAGGGCCGGCCATGAGGCTTGGTGAACGAGGCTGCCGGCCAAGCACCCAGCACCAGCACACCACCCACGACACCAGCGGCAGTCAGAACCCGAGCCCCCATGGAACCCACACCGCGCAGCCCCCATACCAGCATAGCCACCAAGGTCGCCCAGACCGCACCAAGGCCATACACCCCCAGCCAGGGCGCCAAAGCCACGAACGGCGCACCCAGCAAGCCGTAGCCACTGGCGCCCCACGGGAAGCCGGTGAAGATCACCGCCCTGGCCATTTCGGCCAGCAACCACAGGCCACCGAACAGCAGGGCATCGGCCCACCAGACCTGCCTGCGCCAGCGCCCCCACAAGCCGCCCACCAGCGCCATATAGAGTGACAAGGCCATGCACAAGGCCACCACCGCCAAGGCCGACAACCAGGCCGGCAATTCACCATAGCGATGCAGACTGACGTACATCCACCCCGTGGCGCCGATCAGCCAGACCGTGCCATAAAGCCAACTCGCCGCCGCAGCCTGCCCGGGCTTCAATTCAGCCGACCACAAGACCCACAGCAACAGGCCCAGCGCCGCAGTCTGGCAAACGGCCGGCGCAGCCGCATGCCAGGCCTGACACCATGGCGACAGCGAAAAGGCATGCAGCGCACCACACAGGGCAGCCCAGATCAGCACAGGCAAGACAGCAGCGGCACGTTCATGCCCACCAGGCATCCACAAGCTCATATCGACTCAGCTCACTGCGCGACGGGCTCGGACACATCGGGGGCACGCGTCACCTTGAACCAGCGCACGGCGCCGCCTCGCGCCAGCATCACCGAGAAGCGCAACCCACCGATGTCCACGTGCTCGCCGCGCCGGGGCACGCGCCCCAGTTCGTGCGCCACCAGGCCACCGATGGTGTCGAAATCCACTTCGGGCAAGTGCGTCTCGAAGGTCTCGTTGACCGACACGATGGAGGCGTCGCCCGCCACGCGCTGGCTGCCATCGGCCAGCGTGAAGATGCTCGACTGGAGGTCTTCCTCGTCGAACTCATCCTCGATCTCGCCAACGATCTCTTCGAGCACGTCTTCGATGGTGATGAGGCCAGCCGTCTTGCCGAACTCGTCGATCACGATGGCCATGTGGCTGCGGTTCGAGCGGAACTCGCGCAGCAGCTCGTTGAGCCCCTTGGACTCGGGCACGAACACGGGTGTGCGCAACAAGGTGCGCAGGCTGAGCTCGGGCGCCCGCTGCAACTTGAGCAGGTCCTTGGCCATCAGCATGCCGATGATGTTGTCGCGCGAGCCCTCGAACACCGGAAAGCGCGAATGGCCCGTTTCGATCACCTGGCCCAGCAATTCGTCATACGGCGCATCGATGTCCAGCAGGTCCATGCGCTTGACCGCCACCATCACGTCGCCGGCCGTCATGCTCGCCATGCGGATCACGCCCTCCAGCATCACACGGGATTCGGGCTCGATCAGTTCCTTGTGCTCGGCGTCTGCCAGGGTTTCGATCAGTTCGTCCATGGAGTCCGGCCCCGGGGAGAGAAATTCCACCAGACGGACAAACAGGCTACGCTGATCTCGCTCCCGCTTGTGGGGAGGGATATGGTTGTTCTTGTCGGCCCTGGACGGTCGACTATGAGAAGGTTCGGACACGGCAGGGGTGTCGTGGTTGTGATGCCGCAAGAATACCCTATGGTCGCGTCAAATCCATCACGGACGCCGCCTTGGCGGCGCAACACGGGGCTACACTTGTGTCATGAGCCTGATTCCCGTCACCATCCTCACCGGTTTCCTGGGCAGCGGTAAGACCACGCTGCTCAAGCGCGTCCTCACCGAAGCCCACGGCCAACGCATCGCCGTGATCGAAAATGAATTCGGCGAGGAAAACATCGACAACGACATCCTCGTGGCCGACACCGAAGAGCAGATCATCCAGATGAACAATGGCTGCATCTGCTGCACGATCCGCGAAGACCTGCGCGAAACGCTGTCCGATCTGGCCAAGCAAAAACGCGCTGGCACCCTGAATTTCGAGCGTGTGATCATCGAGACCACCGGCGTGGCCGACCCAGGCCCCGTCGCCCAGACATTCTTCATGGACGACGAGATCGCCGAGCTCTACCTGCTGGACGCCATCGTCACCCTGGTGGATGCCAAGCACGGCGACAAGCAGCTCGACGAGCGCCAGGAAGCGCGCCGCCAGGTGGGTTTCGCCGACCAGATCTTCATGAGCAAGACCGACCTGGTCGCGCCGGAAGAAGCTGATGCGCTCGCCCACCGCATCAAGCACATGAACCCTCGTGCGCCGCAAAAGCGCGTGCACTTCGGTGACGTGCCCCTGAAGGAAGTATTCGACCTCAAGGGCTTCAACCTCAACGCCAAGCTCGACATCGACCCCGACTTCCTCAAGGAAGACGGACACAGTCATGATCACCACCATCACGACCACGAGCATGGCGAGCACTGCGACCACCCGCACCACCATGCCCACGACGATGACGTCAAGTCCTTCGTCTACAAGTCCAGCCGCCCCTTCAACCCCACCAAGCTGGAAGACTTCCTGGGCTCCATGGTCCAGATCTACGGCCCGCGCATGCTGCGCTACAAGGGGGTCTTGAACGTCACGGGGATGGACCGTAAAGTGGTCTTCCAAGGTGTCCATCAGATGATGGGCAGCGACGTGGGCCCCAAGTGGGCTCCTGGCGAGACCAAGGTCAGCAAGATGGTCTTCATCGGCATCGACCTGCCCCAGGATCTGTTCAAGGCCGGGCTGGACCAATGCCTCTCATGACCGGGCGGGTGTAACGCAAATGAACACCTTGAGGGATAGTCTGGTGAAAACCACCTGCAAGCGTCGCTACAATCCGCGCGCTTCCCGTGAAGGCGCGTGCCCGATCGGCTCCCTCTTTTAGCACCGGCAGGCGATGAAGCAGTACCCGGCCACGTGTTACCGACTCAAGACACCTGTCTGTGGATCACGCATTTTGGGAAGGAGGATCCTGTGACGAAAACATCCGCCTCTGCGAGCAAATCGGCCTCGGCCGCCACGGCCAAGACCGCCAAGGCCATTAGCACCGACGCGCCGCCCGTCAAAACTGCCGCCAAAACCGCAGCAAAGAAAGCCAGCGCTGCTGCCAAAACCCCTCCTGCCGAGACCAAGCCCGCGAAAACCCCAGCTCAAGCTGCGACCAAGTCTGTCGAAGCCGTTCCATCAGCCAAACCCGTGACTGCCGGACGCACGCCGTCCAAAATCAGCACCCCAGACAACATGCCCACCCCTGCCACCAAGGTTGACCCCAAACTCGCCAACGCCTGGAAATCGAAAGCCGGCAAGGACCTGACCGAGCCCGAACTGCTGGCCATGCCGGACGGCGAGTACATGAGCGACAAGCAGCTGGACTTCTTCCGCGCCCGCCTGGAAGAGCAAAAGGACGACCTGTTGTCCAACGCCGGCGAGACGACCGAACACCTGCGCGAAGACACCTCCATCGTGCCTGACCCGGCTGATCGCGCCACCATCGAAGAAGAGCACGCCCTGGAGCTGCGCACCCGTGACCGCGAGCGCAAGCTGCTCAAGAAGATCTCGCAGGCCCTGGCACGCATCGAATCGGGTGAATACGGATTCTGCGACGAAACCGGTGAACCCATCGGCCTGGGCCGCCTGCTGGCCCGCCCCACCGCGACGCTCTCGCTGGAAGCCCAGCAACGCCGCGAGCTCAAGCAGAAGATGTTCGGCGACTGATTCATGAGCAAGGACACCGGCGGCTTTCTGCGCAAAGTGGTGCGCTTCGTGGCCAATCCGACAACGGATTGGACGGAGTTGGACGCGCCCAGCACAGACTCCGCCGAGAGCGATTACGCCAAGACCGAGATCAAGGCTATGATCGAGCGCAAGCGGCGAAACGACTTCGTCCGCAAGCGCGAACTCGACATGCTGCGCAAGATCCGCCGCGAGGGCCTGAGCCCTGACAACGCCCTCGCGCTGAGCAGCCCCTCGAACATGGACCCCGACTCGCGACCGCAGCACAGCGGCACGCGCTCGGACAGCACCGTCAAGGCCAAGATCGACGAGATCGAGTTGCAGATGGTGGGCGGCGCCGGTAGACAACCACCCGTGTTGCAGCCCGCTGCCGTGCCGTCCATGCCTGGTCGGCTGACCGACCCAGCCACCACCGCCCCCAATACGCTGACGGCGCCCGCCTCCCTGGCGTTCGACAATGATGAGCCGCCGCCCGAGATTTCGCAGGCCGTACTCGACTCGGCGCGCGCATCGGCGCCCCGCCTCACCCAGACGGCAAGCCCCTCGGTTCAGGCCAGCCTGCGCGGGGATCTCGATGTGCATGTCGTCGAGGTCGTGCACGACCCGGAACTCGACGAAGCGGTCATCGCGTTTGCCAACGCCGATTTCGACCAGTGCGAGCAATGCCTGCTGGAACTGGTTCAGCCCGGCGCCGTCCGCCACGACGAGTCTGAAACCTGGCTGGTTCTTTTCGATCTTTACCGCTGCCTGGACCTGCAGCAGAAGTTCGACCACCTGGCCGTATCGTTTGCCCAGAAGTTCGGCATGTCGGCCCCGCAGTGGTACTCGCTGCCCACCAAGGTCGCGCAGTTCCTTGCTCGCCGGGACAGCCCGCCCATCCCCAGCACCCAGCCACTGCCCCTGGACGAAGCACATCCGCAGACCGAGCCCGCCGCCCTGGAGGCCTCTGCTGACGGCCAAAGGCTGGAAGGCTGGATTGCCCCCGCCCGCCTCGACCAGGAAGCCAGCTCCAGGCTGCGCATCGACATCCTGCAGATGCCGCGTCCGTGGATCATGGACTGGAGCCGCATCGACAGCGTGACACCGGAAGGCGCCGCGCAGTTGACGCAGTTGCTGCGCCAGTGGGGCAAGGAGAGCCAGGAGCTGATCTGGATTGGTGCGGCTCACCTGCTCGACGTGCTGGGCGAGTCCTCGCCCCCCGGCGTGAAGGATGCCGACCCGGCCTACTGGATGCTACGCCTGGAGATGCTCAGGCTCTGCAACCGCCCCGTGCAGTTCGACGAAGTGGCCATCGACTACTGCGTCACATACGAACGCTCCCCGCCCTCCTGGGAGCACGCGACCTGCCGTGTGCGTGAGCAGGCGGACGCGGCCGTGCAGGCACACACCCGCCCGCTGTCGCATGTCAGCGAGGTCACCACGAGCTTCGTCGAGTCGCAACTGCATGACGACGAGATCGAGTTCGTGCAGGTCGCCGCCTTAAACCTCTCAGGTCAGTTGGTGGGCGACATCGGCCAGACCCTGACCCAGCTCGACGACCAGCTCAGTGCCAGCGTCACCCTGGAGATCGACTGCGAACACCTGCTGCGCGTGGACTTCATCGCAGCCGGAGACCTGCTCAACTGGGTGCTGGCCCGCCGCGCCGAGAACCGCCAGGTCGTGTTCAACAATCCCCATCGCCTGATCGCCATGTTCTTTGGCGCCATGGGCATCAACGAGCACGCCAAGGTCAAGCTGCAGACCGTCTGAGATCGTCCCATCGAGGGGTGCGATGCGCCTTGAAATGGCACCAGACGCCCTCATCTGACCTCGCTTGACCCTCTCATCGGCGGGGCAACCACCTCTTTCCTTCGCAGCGTCATGGATTCATATCACGGCACCACCATCGTCAGCGTCCGCCGCCAAACCCCCAACGGCTGGCAGGTCGCCATGGGTGGCGACGGTCAGGTCACCCTGGGCAACGTCGTCGTCAAGGCCTCGGCCCGCAAGGTGCGGCGCCTCTACCGCGACCAGGTGCTGGCCGGTTTCGCCGGCGCCACGGCCGATGCCTTCACCCTCTTCGAGCGCTTCGAATCCAAGCTGGATAAGCACCAAGGGCACCTGGCACGCGCCGCCGTCGAGCTGACACGCGACTGGCGCACCGACCGCGTCCTGCGCCGGCTGGAAGCCATGCTGGCCGTGGCCGACCGTGAAACCTCCCTGATCATCACCGGCAACGGCGACGTGCTGGAACCCGAACACGGCATCATCGCCATCGGCTCTGGGGGTGCCTATGCCCAGGCTGCCGCGCGCGCCCTGCTGGCCAACACCGAACTCACCGCCTCGGAGATGGTCAAGAAGTCGCTGGAGATCGCAGGCGACCTGTGCATCTACACCAACCAGAACCACACGATTGAATCGCTGGGCTGAACGAGCAGAACAAGCATGAGCATGACCCCACAAGAGATCGTCAGCGAACTCGACCGCCACATCGTTGGGCAGCGCGAAGCCAAGCGTGCCGTGGCCATTGCCTTGCGCAACCGCTGGCGCCGCCAGCAGGTCGACGAGAAGCTGCGCGCCGAGATCACGCCCAAGAACATCCTGATGATCGGCCCCACCGGCGTGGGCAAGACCGAGATCGCCCGTCGCCTGGCCAAGCTGGCCGATGCGCCTTTCATCAAGGTCGAGGCCACCAAGTTCACCGAGGTGGGCTATGTGGGCAAGGATGTGGACACCATCATCCGCGACCTGGTCGAGACCGCCGTCAAGCAGGAGCGCGCCCACCAGATGCAGGCCCAGCGCGCCAAGGCCGAGGACGCCGCCGAGGAGCGCATCCTCGACGTGCTGGTGCCGCCACCCCGCTCGGAATTTGGCATCGCCCACACGCCGCCTGCCGACAACACGGCCCGCCAGGTCATGCGCAAGCGCCTGCGCGAAGGCACGCTGGACGACCGCGAGATCGAGATCGAGCTGTCTGATGCCAAGACGCCCATGGTCGAGATCATGAGCCCTGCCGGCATGGAAGACATGGCCGAGCAGTTGCGTGGCATGTTCTCGCAGCTGGGCCAAAACAAGCGCAAGGCCCGCAAGGTGACCGTGGCCGATGCCCGCACCCAGCTCATTGAAGAAGAAGCCGCCAAACTGATCAACGACGAGGACATCAAGACCCGTGCCTTGGAGCGCGCCGAGCAAAACGGCATCGTCTTCATCGACGAAATCGACAAGGTGGCCAGCCGCTCTGAGGGCCAGGGTGCCGAGGTTTCGCGCCAAGGCGTGCAGCGTGACCTGCTGCCCCTGGTCGAAGGCACCACGGTCAACACCAAGTACGGCATGGTCAAGACCGACCACATCCTCTTCATCGCCTCAGGTGCGTTTCACCTGAGCCGCCCCAGCGACCTCATCCCCGAGCTGCAAGGCCGCTTCCCCATCCGCGTGGAGCTGTCTTCGCTGTCGGTCGAGGACTTCGAGGCCATCCTCACGCAGCCATCGGCCAGCCTGATCAAGCAGTATCAGGCGCTGCTGTCGGCAGAGGGTGTGTCGCTGGACTTCACGCCGCAGGCCATCCGCCGTCTTGCGCAGATTGCCTATGAGGTCAACGAACGCACCGAGAACATCGGCGCACGCCGCCTGTCTACCGTGATGGAGCGGCTGCTCGACGAGCTGTCCTTCGACGCGCCAAATCTGTCGGGCCAGTCGCACACCGTGGACGTGGACCAGGTCGACAACCGCCTGGGTGAACTGGCCCGCAACGAGGACCTCTCTCGCTTCATCCTCTGAAGCCGCTTTGGATCGACGTCAGGCAGCTGTGGCCAGGGTCAGCAGCCCCTCGAAGATGAGGTTCTCGACCACGCTGGCCGGCAACTCATCCACATGAGACAAGCGGGTCACCGCACCGCCCGACATGATCAACAGCGGCTCGCGACCGCAGCGGGTCCGCAAGCGGCGCATGCTGCGCTCGATGGCGCCGGCGATGGCGTCCGTGCCGCCGCTCATCAGGGCGTCACTGGTGTTGGTGGGAAAGTCCTTGACCTCGCCGGTCGGCACCTTCAGGCCAGCCGTGCCGCTTTCCAGGGCGCGGTACATCAGGCCAAAGCCAGGCAGGATCAAACCGCCCAGAAAGCGCCCGGATGGGTCGACGGCATCCACCGTCACGGCCGTGCCGACCATCACAGCCAGCACCGGTGGCGGGTTGTCAGGCAGCACGGACAAGGCACGTTGACGCGCGCCGATGATCGCGGCCCAGCGGTCAGACCCCAGGCGCTGCGGGTGCTCGTAGCCGTTGACCACGCCACCACCTTGCGCTGAAGAAGACACCCAGCGAGGCGCCAAACCCCAGCCCTCGATGAACTGCTCTTCGACGCGCTTCTTGATCGCCTCACCTGCCACCACGCAGCCCAGCATGCCTAAGGGCTGGTGCATCAGGTTCTTCCAGTGCAGCTCCCAGAGGTAGTCGATGTCCTCCAGGACCACGGCACCGTGTGCCAGCAGTTCGGCACCAGGCGCCGGGTGTGCATACAGGCCCCACTTCAAGCGGGTGTTACCAATATCGATGACCAAAAAAGACATGCGCCAACTCGTTCGGGTGGATCACCCTGGGGCCTTTGATGGGTCATCATTGTCGCCGCAATAGGCCCTCGCCAGAATGGCCGCAATGCAGCCATAAAGCCACGACACGCCGAGAACGACCAAGTGAGGGGGCGCACGTGATGGGAAATTCGGATATGGTGCGATCCGAAAAATGACATGGCGCAGACGCGGCACCTCCTTCGCGTCAAGCGCATGCCTCAAGCAAAGAAATGGAGCGTGACATGACCAGCAAGCCAACCCCCGCCCGCAAGACGGCCCGCCACCTGATCCTCGCCACGCTGCTGACTGCAGCCTTGCCCGGCTGGTCAGCGGTGGACATCAAAGGCGCTCACTTCAACGACACCTACCAACTGGCCAACCAGTCGCTGCTGCTCAATGGCGCCGGCGTGCGCGTCAAGATCATTGTCGACGTCTATGCGGCGGGCCTGTACGTGCCCCACAAGGAACACGATGCCACCGCCCTGCTTGGCCAGCCTGGCGCCAAGAGCCTGCAGATCGTGCTCCTGCGCGATCTGACCGGTGAAGACTTCGCCGACGCGATGGTCAAGGGCTTTCGCAAGAACAACAGCGACAACGACATCGCCAAGTTCCAGCCCAAGATCGACGAACTGCACAGCCTGATGCTGGGCTTCGGCACGGTCAAGAAGGGCACCACCATCCGCATTGACCATGCACCTGGGGCAGGCACCCGCGTACTGGTTGAGGGCGTGCAGAAGGGTTCAGACCTGGCCGGAGAAGACTTCTACAACGCCCTGCTGCGCATCTGGCTGGGTGGCTCGCCGGTCGACTCCGAGCTCAAGGAAGCGCTGCTGGGCGGGAAGTAAGCAATTGTTACCAACCTCGTGACGAATTGGACAACTTCAGGGGCAAGCACCGCTTGCCAAACTGCCCAAACACGCCGATAAGAGGATCATGCGTACCGGGAAAACCCGTCCATGATCGAAGTTGCCCTGCCCTCACTGCGCGCCTGGATCGATGCCATGAGCCGCGTCGAGATACCGGTCCTCCCCGGGTCGGTGGCGGAGCTGACCCAGTTGCGCACGATCGAAGACGCCAAGGGCACGGTCGACGCCCATACCCTGGCCGAGAGCTTCGCCAGTGACCCATTGATGACGCTGAAGGTGCTCACGCATGTGTCACGCTATTGCATGCGCCTGAGCATCGAGCCGCCAGAGACCCTGACCGGCGCCATCCTGATGCAAGGCATCGGCCCCTTCTTCAAGGCCTTTGACCAGGTCCCGACCATCCTCGATTGGCTGCATGACCAGCCTGAGGCGCTCAGTGGCCTGATCAAGGTCATCACGCGGGCTCGCCGTGGCGCCCATTTCGCCATGGGTTTCGCGCTGCGTCGGCAAGACGAGGACGCCGTCGTCATCCAGGAAGCCGCGCTGCTGCACGATTTCGCCGAGATGCTGCTGTGGTGTCATGCCCCCAAGCTCGCGCTGGAGATCGCCAGCCGACTCAAGGCCGACCACACCATCCGCTCCGCCGACATCCAGCAGGAGGTGCTGGGCGTTCAACTTGGGGATCTGGCCCAGGAGTTGATGCGCGAGTGGCAGTTGCCAGCCCTGCTGATCCGCTGCACCGACGATCGCAACGCCAACGACCCGAAGATCCGCAGCGTCATGCTGGGCGTGCGCATCGCAAGGCACACCCAGTACGGCTGGGACGACCCGCATGCGCAAGCCGCACTGCCCGATGATGTGACCGAGGTGGCCAAGCTGCTCAACCTGTCCAACGACGCCGCCCACCGCCTGCTGGTGGGCATGGACAGTTGAGGCCAGCCTAAAAACTCAGTGGATGTTGACCGAGGCGCGCATGGCATGAACAGCGCCTGCGCCGAAAGCGGCACCAAAGCGTTTGGCCAGACGCTCTGCCAGGTTTTCTTTCTGCGTGTAGTCGATGATGTCCTCTGCCTTGACCACGTCGCGTGCCACCTGATCGAGGCTGCCAAGCTTGTCGGCCAGGCCGAGTTCGACAGCCTGCTGGCCATTCCAGAACAAGCCTGAGAAGGTCTCCGGCGTCTCCTTCAGGCGCTTGCCGCGGCCTTGACGCACCACCTGGATGAACTGCGCGTGGATCTGGTCGAGCATGGCCTGAGCAAAACCTTCATGACGCGGGTTGCGCGGCGAGAACGGATCCAGCATGCCCTTGTTGTCGCCCGAGGTCATCAGGCGGCGCTCAACACCCACCTTGTCCATGATGCCGGTGAAGCCAAAGCCATCCATCAACACGCCGATGGAGCCCACCATCGAGGCCTTGTCCACGAAGATCTGGTCGGCCGACACGGCGATGTAGTAGGCCGCCGAGGCGCACATTTCCTCGCACACGGCGTAGACCTTCTTCTTGTGCAGCTCCTTGAGGCGGCGCACTTCGTCGTTGACCAGGCCGGCCTGCACGGGGCTGCCGCCAGGCGAGTTGATGCGCAGCACCACGGCCTGGGCACCTGCGTCTTCGAATGCACTGCGCAAGGCCGCCAGCAGGTTGTCGGCATTGGCTTCGGTGTCGGAGGCGATCTCGCCGCGTATCTCGACCAGGGCCGTGTGCGGCGAGGAGGGCGCCTTGGCCGCTGGAACGTTCTGCAGCGTCGCCCAGATCATGCTCACGCCCACGCCGATCCAGACGATGCGCCAGAACCAGCGCCAGCGCTTTTCACGCCGCTGCTGCGCCAGGTAAGCCTGTGCCATCTGCGTCAGCAGGGCATTTTGGGCCGCGGACAAGGTGTCCGACGAAGAGGAGTCGACAGCGCTCATGAAGGGGCTCGGTTAAAAGGCTCGGTTGGGAATCAGAACAAAGGCTGGAATCGTTCAGAAGGATACCAATACACCTGGCCGTCCTTCTCTAGCAGCTTGATCGCCTGCAAATTGGCGCCGTAGCAGGGACCACTGACGCATTCACCATTGGGCGGGTCATACAGGGCGCCATGCACGGAACAGATGATGAAGCGCTTGTCCATGTCCCAGAATTTGCCGGGCTGCCAGTCCATCTCCGCGGGAATGTGGGCGCAGCGGTTCAGGTAGGCCACCGCCACATTGTCGAAGCGCACGGCAAAAGCCTGTGCACTTTGCCCGCCCTCCATGACTTCGAACATCACGGCATCACCGCATTCCTGCAGCGCAGCGGAGTCGCACAGATACTGCGGCTCCAGGTTCAACTCAGGCATGTTGGGTCAGCCAGTCGTGCAGATCGGCCATCGAGTGGGCCACGAAGCGGGTCGGGTAGTCGGCGAAGGTTTCGGGTTCATGGGCGCCGAAGCTCACGGCCACGCTGTGGGTGCCGGCGTTGACGGCCAGTTGCAGGTCATGCGTGGTGTCGCCGATCATCAAGGTGCGCGAGGGCTCGACACCGAACTCGGCGATCAACTCCTGAAGCATGCGCGGATGCGGCTTGGAGAAGGTCTCATCCGCCGTGCGGGAGCTGTCGAACAGGCCGACAAGCTCCACATGGGCAAGCGCCTCGTTGAGGCCTTGGCGCGTCTTTCCAGTGGCCACGGCCAGCCAGTGATTGCGCTCCTTCAAGGCAGACAACAAGGGCAACACGCCCTCGAACAGGCTCAGCTCATGCTGGCAGTTGATGTAGTGGTGACGGTAACGCAGGCCCAGCTCTGGCACGCGCTCCGGCGGCAAGGTCGGGGCCACGTGGGCCAGCGCGTCATGCAGGCCCAGGCCGATCACGTAGGAAGCCTGCGAACGATCCGGCACGGGCAAACCCAGATCCTGGCAGGCCGACTGGATGCAGCGCACGATCAGCGCGGTGGAGTCGAACAAGGTGCCATCCCAATCGAACACGATCAGGTCGTAGGCACGCGGGCGCAGGCCGCTGTCCGCGCTGCCTGCTCTTCCCGAAGAGGTGGTGGTGGTGTTCAAAGGCACTCCCGTGTTGCAGTCGACACTTTACTTGCTGCCCGATGACACCGCGTGCAGTGCGGACAGCAAGTTGTCGCAATCGGCGGGCAAAGGCGCTTCCAGCACGATGTCTTCACCCGTTGCCGGGTGCGCCAGACGCAGATCGCGGGCGTGCAGGAACATGCGCTCGAAGCGGCCGTCGCTGAGCTTGTGCCGATCGACACCGGCCAGTGCCTCGCCACCGGCGCCGCCACCAGCACCACGGGCCAAAGCCTTGTTCAGGGCGAAGTCGCCGTATTTTTCGTCGCCGACGATGGGGTGCCCTTCGTGCGACAGGTGCACCCGGATCTGGTGCGTGCGGCCAGTCTTGATGGTCACGTCCAGCAGGCTGAAAGCCTCGTAGCGCTGCACGACCTTGACCAGCGTGATCGAGCGTCGGCCTTCGTCATCTTCACCTTTGACGGCCTTGACGCGGCGCTCGCCCTCGGCAGTCAGAAACTTGTGCAAAGCCACGTCGATGACCTTCTTGCGCTCGGGCCAGTCGCCCAATACCAGCGCGGCATAGGTCTTGTGGGCCTGACGGTGCCTGAAGACGTCTTGCAACGCGGTCAGGGCACTGCGCTTCTTGGCGATCAACAGGATGCCGGAGGTTTCCTTGTCCAGTCGGTGCACCAGTTCGAGGAATTTGGCATTCGGCCGGGCCCGGCGCAGCTGCTCGATGACGCCGAAGCTCACGCCGCTGCCGCCATGCACGGCCACGCCGGCGGGCTTGTTGATGGCCAGCACATGCTCGTCTTCGAACAGCACGGGGAACTCGCGTGCCGGCACGGCGGCCGCCTGAGCCTCGCTCTTGTCGGACAGACGCAGGGGCGGCACGCGCACCTCGTCGCCCAGCTCCACCCGGGTATCGGCGCCGGCCCTGCCCTTGTTCACCCGCACTTCGCCGCTGCGGATGATGCGGTAGACCAGGGTCTTGGGCGCACCCTTGAGCACCTTGATCAGGAAATTGTCCAGGCGCTGCCCCGCACTGCCCTCGTCCACCGTGATGTGCTGCACTTGCGCAACAGTTTCGAGGGGCTTGGCAACGGCCTTTCGCGCCACAGACACCCCTGTTGGGGGCTTGACCTGTTTGGTGGGCTGTGATTTCGCGGCTATTTTGGAGCGGCGGGATGCGGTTTTCGCACCTATAATGGGCTGAGCCACGTTATGAAATGTTTGTTTGTGGATATGGCCTGTGCTTGAGTCACGGTGCTGATGTCGGCAACAAATGGGCAAAGCCAAATCTCATTTTACCTTTTGAGCAGGTTTGGCAGCGCAGCATGACAGGGCCCGGCGGGGAGTCCCGCCAAACCTGATGGTGATGCAGCACGCATCGTCTGCGGGAGAAAACCACCCAAGGCGTGGTTTTGCCAGTGGGCGATCCGTGTCAGAGCCAACGTTGAAAGAACCACGATTCAAGGTTTATATGGATTCCAGCGCAGCGCAGAAGTCGAAACTGTCTGCTAAGCGCTGGATTCTGCGTCGAGTGACTGCCCACGTGTCCCGGCCCTTCACGCCCTCCACCCGCCTCGCCTGTCCGCAGGCCGCCTCCCACATCCGGGAAGTCGGCAAGCTGCGCCGTGCCGCGTCCGGGTTGTGGCTTGATGGCGTCCCTTCCCCCGCCTCGTTGACCCGGTTGATCGCGCCAGATGCGTGTCAAGCCGCCGGCATGGGGTGGCGGCAGGCCCGTGTCCAAGTCTCGGCGCGCGCGCCCCTGCTGAACGGACGCCTCTCGCGTCGCTGACAGCCACGGCAATTCCTTCGGTTCCACATCGTTGCTCGTGCATGAACGCTGCTTTGGCCTGAAAGGGCTGAGGTGAGTGGAGGCTTTTCCGGCGCCATCCCGGAGCGGCCTCGATACGATTTGTGGAGACCACATGAAGCGCATGCTGATCAACGCCACGCAGCCGGAAGAACGGCGCCTGGCCATCGTCGACGGACAGAAACTGCTCGATTTCGAAACCGAAATCGAAGGACGCGAACAACGCAAGGGCAATATCTACAAAGCCGTCGTCACCCGTGTCGAACCTTCTCTTGAAGCCTGTTTCGTCGATTACGGCGAGGAACGTCATGGCTTTCTGCCGTTCAAGGAAATCTCGCGCCAGTATTTCAAGGAAGGCGTGGAGGTCCGCTCCGCTCGCATCCAGGATGTGATCAAGGAAGGACAGGAACTGCTGGTTCAGGTCGAAAAGGAAGAGCGCGGCAACAAGGGCGCTGCCCTGACCACCTTCGTCTCGCTGGCCGGCCGTTATCTGGTGCTGATGCCCAATAACCCCCGTGGCGGTGGTGTGAGCCGTCGCATCGAGGGCGACGAGCGCGAGGAACTGAAAGAAGCCATGGATCAGCTCGAATACCCCAAGGGTATGAGCTTGATCGCCCGCACCGCTGGCATCGGCCGCACCGCCGCAGAGTTGCAGTGGGACTTGAACTACATGCTCAAGCTGTGGACGGCCATCGACGAGGCCTCCACCGCCGGCAAGGGCGCCTACCTGATCTACCAGGAGTCGTCGCTGGTCATCCGCGCCATCCGCGACTACTTCACGTCCGACATCGGCGAGATCCTGATCGACACGGACGATATCTACGAGCAGGCCAACCAGTTCATGCTGCACGTGATGCCGGACCAGGCCAACCGCGTCAAGCGCTACCGCGATGACGCCGCCCTGTTCTCGCGCTTCCAGATCGAGCACCAGATCGAAACGGCCTTCTCGCGCACAGTGAACCTGCCGTCGGGCGGCGCCATCGTGATCGACCACACCGAAGCCCTGGTGGCCGTGGACGTGAACTCGGCGCGTGCCACCCGGGGTGGCGACATCGAGGAAACGGCCTTCCGCACCAACCTGGAAGCGGCTGACGAAATCGCGCGCCAGATGCGTCTGCGTGACCTGGGCGGCCTGATCGTCATGGACTTCATCGACATGGAGGAGTCCAAGAACCGCCGCGAGGTCGAGCAGCGCCTGCGCGATGCCCTGCGCTATGACCGCGCCCGCGTGCAGTTCAGCTCCATCAGCAAGTTCGGCCTGCTGGAGATGTCGCGCCAGCGTCTGCGCCCCGCCTTGAGCGAAGGCAGCCACATCACCTGCCCGCGCTGCAATGGCACGGGCCACATCCGCGACACCGAATCGTCGGCGCTGCAGATCCTGCGCATCATTCAAGAAGAATCGATGAAGGACAACACGGCCGCCGTGCACGTTCAGGTGCCCGTGGAAGTGACCTCCTTCCTGCTCAACGAAAAGCGCACCGAGATCACCAAGATCGAGCTCAAGCAGCGCGTGACCGTGCTGCTGGTGCCCAACAAGCACATCGAAACGCCGAACTACAAGCTCGAGCGCCTGCGCCACGACGACCCGCGCCTGGAAAACATCCAGGCCAGCTACTCGATGGTCGAGGAGCCCGACGACGAAGTCGGCATCACCCGCCGTGAAAAGGCCAAGCCCAAGCAGGAGCCCGTGATCAAGGGCGTGCTGCCCGATCAGCCCGCACCGGTGGCTCCACCCAAGCCCGAGCACGACGTGCCCGCCGTGGCGGCCGCACCGCTGCCGGCAGCGGCAGCACCCGCCGCACCGCTGGCACCCGCATCGTCTGGCGGTTTCTTCGGCTGGCTCAAGCGCCTGTTCGGTGGTGACGAAGCTCCGGCTCAGGTGGCCGCTCCCGCGACTGTGGCAGCCCCCGCCACACCCCCCGGCACCGAAGAAACCAAGGAAGGTGGCAAGGGCCAAGGCCGTGGCCGTCGTGATGGCCAGCAGCGCCGTGGCGGTGAACGCGGTGGCGAGCGCCGCGAGCGCAATGAGCGCGCCGACAAGGGCGAGCGCGGCGAGACCCGCGAAGGCCGTGGCCGCCGCCAGGGCCGTGAAGAGCGCGCCCAGCAAGGTGCCGAGGGCACCGACATCCGCACGGACGACACCAGCAGCAACCGCGGTGAAGGCCGTGGTGGTCGCGGCGGCCGTGGTGGCCGTGGCGGCGAACGCCAGGGCCAAGGCGAGCGTCCGGTGATCAACCGCGAGGCCATTGCCGCTGAAGCCGCCGCGATCGGCCAGGCCTCGGCCAGCGCAGATCAGCAAGGCTTGATCGACGCCCCTGGCTCCAGCACCGCAGCGGCGGAAGGCGAACAGCAGCGCGGCGAAGGCAGCCGCCGTCGCCGTCGTGGCGGCCGTGGCCGCGGTGAGCGTGGTGACGACAACCAGTCCACGACCGAGTCCACCGATCAACTCGAAACTGCACAGGCAGACGAAGCTGGCGCCGAGGCCGGCGATAAGGCGGAGGCTGGCGAGCCTGGCGCCGAAGGCGAGGGCCAGGAAGGCAGCCGTCGTCGTCGCAGCCGTGACCGCTTCCGTCGCGATCGCCGCGAAAGTGGCGAGGGTAGCGAAGAAGGCACGGGCGACGAAGCCCAGCCAGCGCAGAGCGCTGGCGAGCTTGCTCAACCGGAGGCAGAAGAAGCGCCTGCGCTGTCCATGTCTCTGCCGGCACCGGCCGTGGCCGACACGGGCTCGTTCAGCCTGGAAGCGGAATCCGCGCCGAAGCCTGCCCCGGTTCAAGCCGCAGCAGTCGCCGTCGTACCCGTCGTGGAGCCCGTCGCGATCGCGGCCGAACCCTTCGTGCTGCCACTCACCGAACTGCAAGGCATCGCCCAGGCGGCCGGCCTGGAATGGGTCAACTCCGATGTCGAGAAGATCCGCGCGGTCCAGGAAGCCATCGCCCGCGAACCCAAGCCTGTGCACGTACCGCGCGAGCGCAAGCCGCCCGTCGTGCTGGACGAAGGTCCGCTGATCCTGGTCGAGACCCGCAAGGATCTCAGCCAGATCACCCTGCCCTTTGAGACCGCCGCCTGAGCCAACACGGCCTGATCGGCCCCCCCTGACAGACCCGGCCTCGTGCCGGGTTTTTTCATCGCTGTGTCGACACGTCTGGCATGCGATGCCCGTTTCCTGCGCCCCTTCCACTCCCCTTCTTTAGGGAGAGGGGTATCCGAGCTTCTGCGGTAGCATGAAAATGGCACTTCAACAGCAGACGACACCGGACAGGCATGCCCATGGCCTCGCGTTCACCCCTTGCAAGCAGTTTCCAGGCACCGTCGCCTGGCAACACGCCCCCCTGGCTCAAGAACGCCGTTGCGCTGCTTTTGCTGGCCCTCCTGGTTCCTGCCTTGAGTTGGTGGGTATGGCACGCCATCCCCGCATGGCTTGGAGACGCGTCCAGACCTGCATCCGGAGCAGGAACGCCGCCTCTGGTAAACAGCCCAGCACAAGACAACGTGGCCCAGCGGGCCAATGCCGTCATCGAAGCGACGCCGCCACGGGCCGGCCTGCCTTCAGCCCCATCACCATCAGGCACGCCGGCCTTGACACCAGACAAGCCGTCTGAGACAGCCTCGTCACCCGACACCCTGGCTCAGGCTCACGCGCCCAGCCCAGCAGCCAAGAACACCCTGTCGATCAAAGGCTTGGGTTTCATCACCATCGACGAACCAGACAAGTCCGCACCTCGTCAAAAGGACGTGGCTGAATCCAAGGCACGCACCAGCAGCAAGCCCAGCGAGCATGCTGCGACATCATCCAAGGGAAGCGATCCATGTCAAGACATCAACAGAAAGCTCAGCACGCAGGACCCCACGCCAGAAGACATCGCCTTCCTGAAGCGAGGTTGCAAATGAGCCGGCTCCTCACCTGGATCACGGCCTGTGCCGCTTTGATGTTGATGGCGACGGCCTGCGCGCCCGTGCCCACGGCCTATACCCAGGAGCAAGGTCTCGACCAGGCGTTGGACCAGGTGACCGAGAGCCTGGTCAGCCAGCTCAAGAAGCAGTCGCTCATGCTCAACATCCCGGGCCAGCTCAGCCGCACCGGCATGGTGGTGGACCCGGTACTCGACAGCGAATCTGGCCAGCAGACCAGCCTGACCAAGCGGGTCGAGAGCTTTGTCACCGAGCGCATCACATCCAAGCACGCGGAGCTGGAGGTGCTGCCCTTCCTGCCCAGCCAACTGCCACGCGCCCAGTACGTGCTGACGGGCACGGTCAAGGGCATCGTGGGAGAACAAGGGCGACGCAGCTGGCGCCTGACCCTGGCGCTGACAGACCTGAAGTCTGGCAAGGTCTCAGCCCAATCCATGGCCGTGGCACGAGACGACAACTTCGACCTGACGCCCGTGCGCTACTACCGCGACAGCCCGGTCCTGCTGCTGGATGACGCCATCAAGGGCTATATCAACACGACCAACACCGTGCCCGGCCAACTGGCCGACAAAGCCTATGTCGACCGCGTCGGCGCGGCTGCGGCCATCAACGAGGCCAACGAGTCCTACAACGGTGAGCACTACCGCGAAGCCCTGCACAAGTACAAGGCGGCGGAGAGCACGCAAGGGGGCGAGCAGTTGCGCACCCATGACGGGATTTACCTGAGCAGCAGCAAGCTGGGCATGAAGAGCGAATCCGAGCAGGCCTTCGCCAAGCTGGTTCAGCGGGGCATCCAGGACAACGCTTTGAGCATCCGCTTTCTGTTCAGCCCGGGCAGCACCAACTTCTGGACCGACCCCTCCATGGTCAGCGCCTACCCCATGTGGATCAAGCAACTGGCGCTCGTCACAGCCGCTACCAATGTCTGCATGGACGTGGTGGGTCACACCAGCCCGACCGGCACCGAACCCACCAACCGCAAGCTGTCGCTCGCGCGCGCCAGCACGATCGCCGATCGCCTGATCGCCGAAGCGCCTGCGCTGAACAGCCGCCTGGTGTCCCACGGCAAGGGCTCATCCGAAAACAAAGTCGGCATTGGCACCGACGACTCGCGCGATGCCGTTGACCGACGTGTCGAGTTCAAGATCGTGGGCTGCCCACCCAAGCCATAGCGCATGCCCTGGCGCTCGCCTAACCCTAGCCTTAGGGTTTAACCTATACGCCAATAGATTGACGCATACGTCAAGCATGCCATCTAATCTCGACAATTGTTGGAGACCGGCATGCCCTTTTCATCTGACGCCGCGCAGGCGCGCTCCTGGCTCCCATCGCCTTCCACCACCAGCAGCGAGCCCGCCGAATTGGACAAAGTCTACGCAGATTTCATCGCACCACCCGCCAAGCTGATCGAAACTGCCACCCGGCTGGGCGATCATGCCGCCTATTGGGTGCGCGGCGACACGGCCTGGCAGCCCACCAGTTGGCGCGAACACGCCGAGCAGGTACGCCAAGCGGCCCGGGCCTTGCTGAGCCTGGGCGTGCAGGCTGGCGACGCCGTGGCCATCCTGAGCTTCAACCGCCCGGAGTGGTCTATCGGCGCCTATGCTGCCATGAGCATTGGCGCCATGCCGGTCGGCATCTACTGGACCAGTTCCACAGCCGACATCGAGTACATCCTCAATCATTGCAAAGCGCCTGTGCTCCTGGTCGAGGACGCCGACCGCTTCACCCGCGTGCACGCCTGCGCCGAGCGCCTGCCGCATCTGCGAACCGTTGTGCAGATCGCCGGTGAACCCTGCACCATGATGACCAGTTGCCACACATGCAACTGGCAGGATTTCATGGTGCAGGGGCTGTCAAGTCAGCAAGCCCAGCAAGACCTCCTCATCAACCAGCGACTGGCCGCAATCCAGCCAAGCGACACAGGCACGCTGATCTACACCTCCGGCACCACGGGCCCGTCCAAGGCCGTCGTGCTCAGCCACGGCAACCTCTGGTGGGTGTCGACCGCCTTGGGCAAGCAGTTTCACGCCGACGAGAACGACCGCATGCTCTCCTACCTGCCGCTGGCCCACATCGCCGAGCAGATGGGCACCATGCACAACCAGGTGTTCGCCGGCTTTGCGGTGTACTACGCCAAGAGCATCGAGCAACTGGGCGATCACCTCAAGGAGGTCAGGCCCACCGTGTTCTTCGGTGTGCCGCGTGTCTGGGAGAAGATGCAGGCCGCCATCGAGGCCAAGTTGCAGCAGGCCACGGGTACGAAAGCCAAGATGGCGGCCTGGGCCATGCGGGTGGGGCAGCAATGGCATGAGCGCCACATGGCGGGCCAGCGCCCGGGCCTGTGGCTCGATGCGCAGAAGGCCCTGGCACAGAAGCTGATTCACCAGAAGGTGCAGGAGGCCCTGGGCTTCGATCAGGCCCGCCTGCTGAGCACCGGGGCCGCCCCCATTGCGCCAGAAAGCCTGAAGTTCTTCTCGGGCCTGGGCATCCTCGTTCGCGAGTTGTATGGCCAGTCAGAGGCGTGTGGCCCCTCGACCTTGAGCCTGCCGGGCACCACGCGCATCGGCTCCGTGGGCAAGCCTTTGCCGGACACCGAAATACGCGTGGCCGAAGATGGCGAGTTGCTGATCCGCGGTCCGCACATCTTTCAGGGCTATATGGGCCAGCCCACAGCCACGGCAGAGACCCTCGTCGACGGCTGGCTGCTTACAGGCGACCTCGGCCACGTGGATGAAGAAGGCTATGTCTACATCACGGGTCGCAAGAAAGACCTGATCATCACCTCGGGCGGCAAGAACATCTCGCCGGCCAATATCGAGGCCGCCTTGATGGACAGCCATTTGATCGAATACGCCGTGGTCTGTGGCGACGGTCGCAACTACCTGACGGCACTGCTGACCTTGGAGCCATTGAGCCTGGCAGAGTTTGCGCAGAGCCATGGCCTGGCCTTGACGCCAGATCTGCACAAGCACCCTACCGTGCTCAATGCCCTGCAAAAGGCCGTGGACCACGTCAACGATCAACAGGCCCGCGTAGCCCAGATCCGCAAGTTCGTGGTGCTGACCGAGCCTTTCACGATCGAAGGCGGCGAGTTGACGCCCACGCTGAAGGTCAAGCGCAAGGTGGTGCTGGAGCGCCAGAAGGCGCTCGTCGACGCGCTCTACGCCGGCTGATCAGCGCGAAGATCAGCACGAAAATCAGCGCGGCAGTTTGGACAGCGCGTGCTGGTAGGCGGGCGAGTGCATCAGCTCGTCCCAGGTCAGCGGCGCGGTCTGCGGCAGCAGATCCAGCCGACGCGCTTCGCTGTCGGCACTGGCCACCCAGTCACCAAAGGACAGGGCCTCGCTCAGCCCTTCGAGCAGTTCGTCCACCGGCTCGCCGCCGTTGAGAGACTGGTTGCACAGCAGGACCATGTCGCAACCGGCATTGAGCGCGGCCAGTGCGCCTTGCGTGTGGTTGCCGGCCACGCTGGCGCCCTCCATGCTCAGGTCGTCGCTGAAGATCGCACCCGAGAAGCCCAGTTGCTCGCGCAGGATCTCCTGCAGCCACTTGCGCGAAAAGCCTGCGGGCGAGGCGTCCACCTTCGGGTAGATCACATGGGCCGGCATCACGCTGGTCAGGGCCGTGCTCATCCACTCGTAAGGCTTTGCATCGTCCTCCAGGATGGCCGTGAGACTGCGCGTGTCCACAGGCACATCGACGTGGGAGTCAGCCTTCACGAAACCGTGACCAGGGAAGTGCTTGCCGCAGTTGGCCATGCCGGCCAGCAGCAGGCCGTGCATCACGCTCTTGGCCAGCACCGACACCACGCGGGGGTCTCTATGGAAGGCGCGGTCACCGATGACGCCGCTCTCGCCCCAGTCCAGGTCCAGCACGGGGGTGAAGGTCAGGTCGACACCGCAGGCGCGCAGTTCGCTGGCCAGCACGTAGCCGCAGGCCGTGGCCGCGTCGATGGCCGCCATGGCACCCGCGCCCTGCCCGCCCTTGCCATCGCTCATCCACATCTCACCCAGGCAGCGCATGGCTGGCACATGGGTGAAACCATTCGTCCTGAAGCGCTGGACCCGCCCGCCTTCGTGGTCCACGCAGATCAGCACATCGGGGCGGATGGACTTGATGTCCGTGCACAGGGCGGTGAGTTGTGCACGGCTGGCCCAGTTACGCGCAAACAGGATCACGCCACCAGTCAAGGGGTGGGCCAGACGGCGGCGATCGTCGTCATCCAGGTTCAGGCCAGCGATGTCGAGCACCACCGGCGCGTGTGCGATGGCTTCCACATCGGCCGCGAAAGGCTGCGAGGGACGACCGTTCTTGCTTTTCTTGCTCATGGTGAGTCGGCTTGGGAATCAGTGGGTGGAAGATGTGAAACTGGCGACTTGGCGGCGGGCCATCACGGACTCCGCCTTGAAATCGGCGATGGCCTGGCGCAGCCCCACGAAGAGCGCATGCCCCATCAGCGCATGGCCAATGTGCAGTTCGCTGACATCGGGCAAGGCCGCCACCAGCGCGGTGCTGCTGGTCTGGCCCGGCTTGATCTTGACGTCGCCTACGGGCAGGTTCTGCGTGAGCGCCAGGCCGTGCCCCGCATGCGTGCGCAGGCCCAGGCTTCGCCCGAGCTTGAGACCTGCCTTCAGACGATCCAACTCGCGCGCCAGCAAGACCGCATCACCGTCCCACCAGGCATTGGCCAGGGCGCCCGTGTGCAACTCGATGCAGGGTGCGCCCACCTCGGCCGCCGCCTCGATCTGCGCCGGGTCTGCACCGATGAACAAGGACACGCGGCAGCCCGCTGCAGCCAGGCGCGCGCAGGCCTCCTGCATGCGGCTGCGCTGCCCGAGCACGTCCAGGCCGCCTTCGGTGGTGATCTCCTGGCGGCGCTCGGGCACCAGACACACATGCTCAGGGGCCGTGCGCTCGATGATGGCCAGCATCTCGTCGGTCACGGCCGCCTCGAAGTTCAAAGGCACGGCCACATGGGCTTTCAGGCGCTGCACGTCTTCGTCGCGGATATGGCGGCGGTCTTCACGCAGGTGGAAGGTGATGATGTCAGCACCGGCTTCGACCGCCAGCAAGGCCGCCGCCACCGGATCCGGGAAACGCCCACCGCGCGCATTGCGCACCGTAGCGATGTGGTCGATGTTCACCCCCAGCAGAGGCGCATCCACCGCAGTGAGTTGAGAGCCAGAGAAAGTCATGGTTGTTGTAGCTCCATCATGAGCTGGCGTGTGCGCAGCGTCTGAGAACCGAGATGATATTGAATCTGGTTGCGCAGCACCGCCTTGAGCTCACTGAGCGCCGGCATGCAGGCAGCCATCAAGGTGGGCAGACCAAGGTTGGAGGCCAGCGCCTGCTCGATCTCGATCAGAACCTGTCCGCCCAGCACCACAGGTCCCGCATCAGGCTCGCCCAGCCACTGCGCAGCACGCACGCCCAACTCAGGGTGCAACTCGTAGGCCGCATCAAACACCACCCGCTGCCCATCAACGGTTTGCTGCGAGAGTTGCGGCAGATGCCCCAGGCGCCGCAGCAGGGTCAGCTCGAAGGCCCGCAAGGCCGCCTGCAGCAAAGCCGGGTCACCCATGGCCTGCAGGGTCTGCACGTAGGCATCGAACAAGGCCGGGTGTGGGTCGTGGCGCACCATCAGACGCATCAGCAGCTCGTTAACGTAAAAGCCCGGCAACAAGGCCGCGCCACCAGGCCAGGCCGCACCACCCGCCCATTCGGCCTGACGCAGCAGCCACACCTCGGCCTCTTCACCACGCTTGGCGCCAAAGGCCACGGTCAGACGCTGAAACGGCATCAGCACGGGCCGCAGTTGTGAATAAGGTCGCTTGGCGCCTTTGGCCACCGCCACCACACGGCCATGCTCGCGCGTGAACAAGTCCAGGATCAGGCTGGACTCGCTCCAGTCATGGCTGTGCAGCACATACGCTGACACCCCCGGACGTTGAGACGCGCGCGCCACGGCAGCCGTATCCGAACCTTATTCGTAGCCGTAGGTGCGCAGGCGAGCCTCGTCGTCGGCCCAGCCTGAGCGCACCTTCACCCACACTTCCAGGAACACCTTGCGGCCCAGCAGCCGCTCCAGTTCCGTGCGGGCCTCCGTGCCGATGCGTTTGAGGCGTTCGCCCTTGTCGCCGATCACCATGCCCTTGTGCTGCTCGCGCTCGACGATGATCGTGGCCGCGATCCTCACCAGGCCGGTGGCCTTGGGCTTGCCAGGCGGCGGAGGTTCCTCGCCATACTGGTCGATCACCACGGTGGATGTGTAGGGCAACTCGTCGCCCGTGAGCCGAAACAGCTTCTCGCGGATGATCTCGCTGGCCAGGAAGCGGTCCGTGCGGTCGGTCAAGGCCTCGGCGTCATACCACCACGCCTGCTGCGGCAGATAGGGACGCAGCACCGTGGTCAGGCGCTTGACGTCATCATCCTTCTGCGCAGACAAGGGAATGAACTGTGCGAACGCGTGGTGTTCCTGCATGCCCTGCAGCCAGGGGAACAGGTCTTCGCGACGGTGGACCAGGTCCAGCTTGTTGGCCACCAGGATCACAGGCTTGTCCTTGGGCAGCAAGGCCACGACCTTGGCGTCATCCGGCCCGTATTTGCCCGCCTCGACCAGGAACAGCACCACATCCACATCCGACAAGGTGGCTTGCACGGTCTTGTTCAGGTTGCGGTTGAGCGCGGCCGTGCCTCGCACCGTGTGGCGCGTCTGAAAACCAGGCGTGTCAACGAACACGAACTGGGTGTCGCCATCCGTGCGGATGCCGGTGATACGGTGGCGCGTGGTCTGTGCCTTGCGCGAGGTGATCGACACCTTCTGTCCCACCAGTGCATTGAGCAAGGTCGACTTGCCCACATTGGGCCGACCGATGATGGCGACCAAGCCGCAGCGCTGCTGGACTGCCGACGCGGCCTGCTCCGCCCCACCCTTCTTGGCCATGGCCAGATTGGCCAGCATGGCATCCAGATCAGGGTTGAGCCGATCGGCAGGCACAGCCTCGCTGGGCTTGGTGGAGGGACTGGGCTTGGCGGACTTGGCAGATGGCTTCGTGGGTTTGATGGGCTTGGCGGACATGGCAGTCTTGGTTCAGATGATGGTGTCAAAGGCACGAATCAGACGCGCTTCTTCTTGACCACCACCGTGGGTTTGGCGGGCTTGGGCAATTGCTTGGCGGGCATCTGCTGCAGGCGGGTCATGGCAGCCTGCGCTGCAGCCTGCTCGGCGGCGCGGCGCGACAGGCCCTCACCCATCACGGTCAGGTCCAGTTCAGGTAATTCACAAGTCACCACGAAGGTCTGCTCGTGGGCCTTGCCCCGCGTCTCCGTGATGCGGTAGCTAGGTACGGCCAGCTTGCGCCCTTGCAGCCATTCCTGCAAGGCCGTCTTGGCATCCTTGCTCCAGCCCTCCAAGGTGGACTCGGCCACCAGCGGCTCGAACAGGCGCAGCACCAGATCCCGCGCCGCGTCGAACCCGGCGTCCAGGTAGACCGCGCCAATGATGGCTTCCAGTGCATCGGCCAGGATGGAAGGCCGCTGCGCGCCGCCACCCTTGGCCTCGCCCTCGCTCAAGCGCATCACCTGTGGCAAGCCGAGTTGCTGCGCCAGCTTGTGCAGCATGTCCTGGCGAACCAGGTGAGCCCGCACGCGGGTCAGGTCGCCCTCATCGCTGCGGTCAAAGCGCTTGTACAGCAAAGCCGATACGCCGAGGCTGAGCACGGCGTCGCCCAGAAACTCCAGGCGCTCATAGTGATCCGAGCTAAAACTCTTGTGCGTCACGGCACGGGTCAGCAGACGAGGATCGGCAAACGCGTGGCCCAGGCGCTGCTCCAGCATCTTCAGCTCGTTGTGGTTCATGGAAGACGTCGCCATCAAAACAAAGCGGGCCTGAAACCAGGCCCGTCATGTGTCGTTCGCAGCCAAGCGGAACTCACAGCGACCTCATCACTTGGAATGCCCTTCGAACTTGATCAGCAGATAGACCGGCGAAATCAACTCGATTTCCTTGTCGTAGGCGAACTTGATCACCACCTTGTCGTCTTCCTTGGATATATCCAGGTCGCTCGACTTGATGGACGTGACGCCATATTCGATCTGGGCTGACTTGTCGAACGAGTTTCGGATCTCCGCCACCGTGCCCCCACCCTCGTGCGCCGCTTTGTTCACCATCGACAAAATGGTCCGGTACTCGCTGATGGCCGGGAACACCTTCATCAGCACCAGCGCAACCGATGCCACCACCACAGCCCAGAACAGCAGGCCAATCAGCGTGATGCCCTGTTGAACCTTACCCTTGTGAGACCGACGGGCAGCAAAAGCACGAGACGTCACGTTCATCATGTCCGTTGGGAGTTAATGGAAGAAACCGATGCGCTTGATGTCGCCGAAGTTCATCCAGATCACGAATGCCTTGCCCACGATGTTCTCATCCGGCACAAAGCCCCAGAAACGGGAGTCCTGCGAATTGTCGCGGTTGTCCCCCATCATGAAATAGTGTCCTGGCGGCACCTTGCAGATCACGCCTTCCCCACTGTAGCGGCAGTTCTGCTTGTTGGGGAAGTCCTCGATCGCCTGGGGCGGCACGAAAGGCGGGCGGTCCTTGTCCACCAGGATGCGATGCGAGACACCCATCAGATTTTCGGAATATTGCAGCGTGTAGCGCAGGCTGTCTTCATCGTAGAACTCAGCCAGAGGCGTCTGCTCGATGGGCGTGCCGTTGATGGTCAGACGCTTGTTGATGTAGGCGATCTCGTCGCCCGGCAGACCCACCACGCGCTTGATGTAATCCAGGCTGGGATTGACCGGGTAGCGAAACACCATCACGTCACCACGTTGCGGCTCGTGGTTGGAGATGATCTTCTTATTGATCACCGGCAGGCGGATACCGTAGTGGTACTTGTTGACCAAGATGAGGTCGCCCACCAGCAACGTCGGGATCATCGAGCCGGACGGGATCTTGAAAGGCTCGAACAGGAACGAGCGCATCAGGAAGACGGCACAGATCACCGGAAACAGCCCGGCGGTCCAGTCCAGCCACCAGGGCTGCATCAGCAACTTGTCACGAGCCTGAGCCACATTGCCATCGACCTGGGCAATGCCCTGGCTGGCCAGTTGCGAGCGGCGAGCCTCGTCCTCGGCCACCAGCTTGCTCGCTGCGGACTCACGCTCGGGACGGAACTTGTAGCGTTCGGCCAGCCAGTAAACCAGCGTCACCAAGGTCAGCACGAACAGCAGCAAGGAGAAGTTACCCTGCCATTGGCCGACATACCAGCCCCCCAGGTACGCCACCAGCGCAGCGTACAACACACCTGTGATCAAACTCATCAATCGTCCACTTGAAGGATGGCCAGAAAAGCTTCTTGAGGCACCTCGACGGAGCCCACTTGTTTCATGCGCTTTTTACCGGCCTTTTGTTTTTCGAGCAGTTTCTTCTTGCGGGTGATGTCACCGCCGTAGCATTTTGCCAGCACGTTCTTGCGCAGCGCCTTGATGTTTTCACGCGCAATGATGTTGCCGCCAATTGCCGCCTGAATGGCTACATCGTACATCTGGCGAGGGATCTGTTCGCGCATCTTGGCCGCCACCGCACGGCCGCGGTACTGGCTCTGCGCGCGGTGCACGATGATCGACAGCGCATCCACACGGTCACCGTTGATCATCAGGTCGACCTTGACCACGTCGGATGCGCGGTACTCCTTGAACTCGTAGTCCATGGAGGCGTAACCACGCGACACGCTCTTGAGCTTGTCGAAAAAATCCAGCACGATCTCGGCCAGGGGCATGTCGTAGGTCAGCATGACCTGGCGACCGTGGTAGGCCATGTTGAGCTGCATACCGCGCTTCTGGTTGGCCAGCGTCATCACCGGGCCGACGTAGTCCTGCGGCATGTACAGGTGCACCGTCACGATGGGCTCGCGGATCTCCTTGATCTTCGCGACCTCGGGCATCTTGGAGGGGTTTTCGACCTCGATGACCTCGCCGCCGTTCATCTCGACCTGGTACACCACGCTGGGCGCGGTGGTGATCAGATCCTGATCGAACTCGCGTTCCAGACGCTCCTGCACGATCTCCATGTGCAAGAGGCCCAGGAAGCCGCAGCGGAAACCAAAGCCGAGCGCCTGCGAGACTTCAGGCTCGTAACGCAGCGAGGAGTCATTGAGCTTGAGCTTTTCCAGTGCATCGCGCAGCTGGTCGTATTCACTGGCTTCGGTGGGATACAGCCCGGCGAATACCTGAGGCTGGATCTCCTTGAAGCCGGGCAGCGCCTCGGAGGCCGGGCCAGCATTGTTGGGCAACTTCTTTTCCACCGTGATGGTGTCGCCCACCTTGGCGGCCGTCAGCTCCTTGATGCCGGCGATGATGAAGCCCACTTCGCCTGCATTGAGCGCATCGCGGTTCACCGACTTGGGCGTGAACACGCCGAGGTGCTCGACCGGGTAGACGGTGTTGGTGGCCATCATGCGGATGCGTTCACCCTTGCGCAGTTGGCCATCGACCACGCGCACCAGCATCACGACGCCGACGTAGTTGTCGAACCAGGCGTCGATGATCATGGCGCGCAGCGGGCCATCGGGCTGGCCCTTGGGCGGCGGCATGCGGGCGATCACGGCTTCGAGAATCTCGTCCACACCCATGCCGGTCTTGGCCGAGCAGGGAATGCCATCGGTCGCGTCGATGCCAATGACGTCTTCGATCTCGGCCTTGGCACGCTCGGGGTCGGCCTGAGGCAGGTCCATCTTGTTGAGCACGGGCACCACTTCCACGCCCAGGTCGAGCGCGGTGTAGCAGTTGGCCACGGTCTGTGCTTCGACGCCCTGGCTGGCATCCACCACCAGCAAGGCGCCTTCGCATGCGGACAGCGAACGGCTCACTTCGTATGAGAAGTCCACATGCCCCGGTGTGTCGATGAGGTTGAGGTTGTAGACCTTGCCGTCGCGCGCCTTGTATTGCAGCGCGGCTGTTTGAGCCTTGATGGTGATGCCGCGCTCGCGCTCGATGTCCATCGAGTCGAGGACCTGCGCTTCCATCTCGCGGTCACTCAATCCACCACAGCGCTGGATGATGCGGTCAGCCAGCGTGGACTTGCCGTGGTCGATGTGGGCAATGATCGAAAAATTACGGATGTGATTCATAAAAAAAAGGCACGTCCAAAGGTGTGACGCGCCTTCCAACAAAAACGTATGGCAACTGCTTGTTGGGCTTTCATTGTACCGAAAAGCCCCGCCGAAAAGGCCGCGTCACAGCCTCTGATCGGGGTGTCAGGCGCCCTCCAAAACATGTTATCCACATCTTATCAACAGGTGTTTGTGGGTAACTTGGCTGATTTTTTCTGCTTCAGGGAGGGGTTCGTCAGCCCGGGCGATTGTACGGGCATTCCCAAAGTCAACCGCTCAGTTATCAACAGCAAAACAGGGTGTCGAGCCCAACCAACAACCCATGAAACCGATCAAGATTTCGGCGATTTTTCTGCAATAAAAAACCCTGATCGGCTCCCGGGATACCGATCAGGGCTGCCTTTCAGGCCTTTCTTGTAGACAAGGCACGCCCGCTTCGGGAAGGCCTCGCCTGCTTGGCGCTCACTTGGCGTTCGGGCGAATCACCGCATATTGCGCCCATTCGCCACGGCGCACCAGCACGCTCACTGGGCGGTTCTTGTCGAGCTTGGCCAGCACCGACTCGAACTCCTTCACCGTACTGATCTGCACATTGGCCACGGCCAGGATGATGTCACCCGGGCGCAGACCTGCACGCGCCGCAGGACCATCCACGTTATCAACCAGTACGCCATTGTTCTGCTTGAGTTCGCGCTTCTGTTCGGCACTCAAGTCCAGCAAGCTCAACCCCAACTCGGCCGACGCCAGTTTGGCTTCGGTGGAAGGCTCTGCCTTGCTGCCCTTGACCTTGCCAGGTGTCGAGTCCAGTTCGGACACGGTGATGCTCAAGTCCTTGTAAGCGCCACGACGGAAGACCTGGATCGAGGTCTTCGTGCCCGGCTTGGTCGCGCCCACCAGACGCGGCAGATCCTGCGCCTTCTCGATGCCCTGACCTGCGAACTTGGTGATGATGTCACCGGCTTCCAGACCAGCCTTCTCGGATGGCGTACCGGGCTCGACGCTTTGCACCAGCGCACCCACCGGCTTGCCCAGACCGATGGACTCGGCCACGTCCTTGGTCACCGGCGCGATGGCCACCCCGATGCGGCCACGGATCACCTTGCCGCCCGTGCGCAGCTGCTCGGCTACCTTCATCGCGTCATCGATGGGGATCGACAAAGAGATGCCCATGAAGCCGCCCGAGCGGCTGAGGATCTGCGAGTTGATGCCCACGACCTCACCACGCATGTTGATCAGCGGGCCGCCCGAGTTGCCGGGGTTCACAGCCACGTCCGTCTGGATAAAGCGGATCTCTTCGCCGGTGTCACGCGCCTTGGCGCTCACGATACCGGCGGTCACCGTGTTGTCCAGGCCGAAGGGCGTGCCGATGGCCATCACCCACTCGCCCACCTTGAGCTTGCTGACATCACCAATCGCCACAGCCGGCAGCTTGGCCGCCTCGATCTTGAGCACGGCCACATCTGTGCGCTTGTCCACACCCACGACCTTGGCCTTGAACTCGCGCTTGTCGGTCAGGTTGACGTAGACCTCGTCCGCGCCGTCCACCACGTGGGCATTGGTCATCACATAGCCATCAGTGCTGAGGATGAAGCCAGAGCCCACGCCACGCGGACGCTCTTCGCCCTGCTCATTGCCCTTCTTGGGCACGCTCTTGCGCGGCGTCTGGCCAGGCATGGGCGTGCCGAAGAAACGGCGGAAGAACTCGCGCATCTGCGCATCGGCTTCGTCATCGCCCTCTTGCGCATCCTCCACGACGCGCTGCGTGGTGCGAATGCTCACCACCGAGGGCCCAACGCGCTCAACCAGCTCGGTGAAATCAGGCAGGCCCTTGACGATCAAAGGCGGCTGGGTGGGCTGAGCCGTTGGCGCCGTGAAAGGCGCGGGCTGCTGCGCTTGTGATGGATGCGGGAACAAACTGGAACTCAGCACCAGCCCCACGGCCGAGACCACCGCCCCGACCACCAAGGTGCGGCGAACGACGGAACGGGTCGAAGATCCAGACTGAAGAAAAGACGTCATTTGCAAAACCTCGTTTGACAAAAAAACGAAAGACAAAAGCTAAAACGTGAGAGCCGCTCAATCGGCTGACAGTTCACGATAGCGGTGTGAAGTGAAGTAAAGCTGACAAAGGCAAAGGCCGCGGTCAGCCTTGAAGCTGGACGGCGGCCAACATGGCGGAAAGAAGGCTGCTGATGCGGCAGCCTCAACGGCCGTCGAACACCACCTGTCTGGTCAAGGCGCCTTGCCCAGCAAAGGAGCCATCGGCCAACGCGTTGCCGCGCTGCTGCATGGCCAGGGCCTGATCCAGCTGCGGATTGCGCATGATCACGACCTCACCGGGTTCGTTGAAGGAGCGATCACCACCGACCGTCACGCCAGAAGCGCGGTTCGGATCAGGCACGAAGCCATTGACCGACCATTGGCCTGCGCTGGCCAGAGACAGGTCTGCACCCCGGATGCCGCCAGGCACGCTCGATTGCGCGACATTGGCGCCCCCCCCGGCCGAACCATTGGTCGGCAGGATTTGCGAAGACAGCATCGCACCGACCACGAGCACGAAACCAGCCGCCACAGCCACCGGGCCAGCCCACGCGCGGCGCTTCAAGGCACGTGCCGGCGCCTGCGCGCCCTGATCAGGCGCAGGGCGCTGTTGAGCCGCCGCGCTGGGCGCCAGTACCACGGGCTCCTGCGCCAGACGTTCGCGGAAATTCTTCAGGAAAGCACTGCCGGAACTGGCCTGAGCCAGGTCTTCGGAGCGCATGACATCGCCGATCACCTGATAGGTGTGCCAGGTTGCACGGGCATCGGCTCGATCACGCCAAGCGCCGCAAGCGCGCGCCACCTCGGTAGAGGGGGCCTCGCCATCGGCCAGGGCCGACAACGCTTCACGTTCTGCATCACTGTCACTGAAACGGTCAGACATGTGTGTTTGCTCCAGATACGCACTCGGAAAGACGCACGAAACGTCATCCACATGGTCAACAGATCAGCCCCAGGGAAAAAAGTTCACTGAGTTTTACATTTACCAGCGCTCGCCCTGGCGGGTGTCGAGCAGCGGGCGCAGTTTCGTGGCGATGGCCTCACGGGCCCGGAAGATGCGCGAGCGCACCGTCCCGATGGGGCAGTTCATCAGCTCAGAGATTTCCTCATAGCTGAGCCCCTCGATTTCCCGCAATGTGATGGCTTGGCGCAGGTCGTCAGACAAGGCCTCGATGGCTGCATTCACGGTTTCGGCGATCTGGCGGCTGGCCAGCACCGACTCCGGAGTTTCCCCATCGCTGAGCTCGTTCTCGACGCGGGAAGCACCCTCGTCCTCATCGTCAGCGGATGCCATGGCCGCTTCAGTGATGAGGGGGTCACGCTTGAGGCCGATCATGGCCTTCTTGGCCGTATTGACTGCGATCCGGTAGAGCCAGGTGTAGAACGCGCTCTCGCCCCGAAAATTGGGCAGCGCACGGTAGGCACGGATGAAGGTTTCCTGCGCGATGTCTTCGACGAGATCGACGTCGCGCACCATGCGCGCAATCAGACGCTCGATGCGGCGCTGGTACTTCACCACCAGCATCTCGAAAGCGCGCTGGTCACCGCGCTGAACGCGCTCGACAAGGGCCGCGTCCACGTCCACGATCGGGTCGACCAGCTCCTTGTGCTCGGCTGCCTCGGTGGTGGCCGCCATCCGCTTCACATTCCGCCCTTCGCCAGACGGGGCTTGATCCGGCAGATGCTCGGGTTCGTCGGCACCAGGGTTGAGCGGGTCATGCGGCTTCACGCGCGCTCTCCTGCACGAGCGGCCACGGGGGCATCGTGGTCCTCGTCATCACGCATGACCAGCGTGGACGGAAAGACCGACTCCATGCTCGATGAAGCAGCATGAAGCCTGCGCGGGGCGTCAGGCACGTGAGCGGAAGAACGCAACTTGGATCCCGGTTTGAATACATGGAGCCATGATGCCATCGCATCAAGCCACGGCCCGCTCGCCCCTTCGTGGGTGGGGGCCTTCGTGCGATCAATCGCTCGATCAATGGGCACGGTCAGGCGAGAAGGCAGATACACCAGGGCACGCAGATGATGCAAAGGCTTGACGGGCGTGGCCGCGAGCCACAACCAGGCCTGCCTGGGCGCACCAGACGTCGTGCTCAGGCGCAGCAGCATCCAGCGTTGCAGATCCAGCAGCACCTCGACGCGCACAGGGGCATCCCACTGTGTCACGCGAAATCCGCCTGCCGCCTTCTTCTCAGCGATAGCGTGGCGTGCACCGGCATCGTCATCGCGCTCGCGGACAGGGCCCGTCCACAGCAAGGTCAAAGGCGTCTGGTCTGCGCGCCAGGCCGACCACGTCGACCAGGCCAGCCAGCACCAGCCGGCCGCCACCGAGAGCCCCAAAATCAGAAGCAAGGGCGACACGCCCCAGACCATGGCTTCGTAGATCAGGCCGATAACCCAGACCGCCAGCATGACGCCACCAGCCAGCCAGAACACGGCCGCAGCGCGATGCACGGCAGGGATGCCGCCTGAGCCGGACCACAAGGCCCAGGACGCGGGCTTCATCATCGGGTGCATGGCCATGCCAACCTGTTCAGCGCAAGGCAGCGTGGCGCACCCGAAGATCAGATGCGCTTGAACACCAACGAACCGTTGGTGCCGCCAAAGCCGAAGTTGTTCTTCACAGCCACGTCGATCTTCATCTCACGTGCGGTGTTGGCGCAGTAGTCCAGGTCGCACTCAGGGTCCTGGTTGAAGATGTTGATCGTGGGGGGCGACACCTGGTGGTGCACCGCCAAGGCCGTGAACACGGACTCGATGCCGCCCGCGCCGCCCAGCAGGTGGCCGGTCATGGACTTGGTCGAGTTGACGACCAGCTTCTTGGCATGGTCACCAAAGGTCGCCTTGATGGCGTTGGTTTCGTTGAGATCCCCCAGCGGCGTGGACGTGCCATGCGCATTGAGGTACTGGACCTGATCGGGGTTGACGCCCGCATTGCGCAGGGCCGCCAGCATCGAGCGCGTGGGGCCATTCACGTCCGGCGCCGTCATGTGATAGGCATCGCCGCTCATGCCAAAGCCAGTCAGCTCGGCGTAGATCTTGGCACCGCGGGCCTTGGCGCTTTCATACGCTTCGAGCACCATGACGCCGGCGCCCTCGCCCAGCACGAAGCCGTCGCGGTCCCTGTCCCAGGGTCGCGATGCCGTTTTGGGATCGTCATTGCGGGTCGACAACGCACGGGCAGCCGCAAAACCACCGATGCCCAGTGGCGACACGGTGGATTCGGCACCACCGGCGACCATCACGTCGGCATCGCCATATTCGATCATGCGCGCCGCCAAGCCGATGGCATGCAGACCGGTTGTACAGGCCGTGACCACACCGATGTTCGGCCCCTTGAAGCCGTATTGGATGGACACATGGCCGGAAATCATGTTGATGATCGAAGCCGGCACGAAGAACGGTGAGATGCGGCGTGGGCCGCGCTCGAGGTAGTCCTTGTGGGTGGCTTCGATCATGGGCAGGCCGCCGATGCCCGAGCCGACCATCACGCCAATGCGTTCGGCCAGATCGGGCGTCAGTGCCTCGCCCGTGGGCAGACCTGCATCACGGACAGCCTGTATCGACGCGGCCAGGCCGTAGTGGATGAAGGTGTCCATGTGACGGGCTTCCTTGGCGGGGATGTAATCCTCGATGTTGAAGCCCTTGACCTCGCCTGCGAACTGGCAGGCGAACGCAGAAGCGTCGAATTTGGTGATGGTCTGGATGCCTGATTGACCTGCAAGCAGGTTCGACCAGGATTCCTGGACGTTGTTGCCAACGGGGGAAACCAGGCCCAGGCCTGTGACGACGACGCGACGACGGGTCATGCTTGATCTGCGCAAAAGTTGATCGGCTTAGGCCTTGACGTGTGCCTTGGCGTAGTCGATCGCCAATTGCACGGTCGTGATCTTTTCAGCCTCTTCATCGGGGATTTCGATGCCGAACTCGTCTTCGAGGGCCATCACCAGTTCAACGGTGTCCAGGGAGTCGGCGCCCAGGTCGGCCACGAAAGCCTTCTCGGGGGTGACTTCAGACTCGGCAACACCCAGTTGCTCTGCAATGATCTTCTTGACGCGTGCTTCGATATCGCTCATGACTCCTCCAGGAGGTGGTGCAAACAAACCAGGGATTTTACCGGTACGGCGTGTCAATACGCCAACGGCCCGAAAAAGGAAATTGAGAGTCCCTGCAACATCTCAAAATCAATTCATGTACATGCCGCCGTTGACGTGCAATTCCACGCCCGAGATGTAGCCGGCCTGCGGCGAGGCCAGAAAGGCCACGGCATCGGCAATGTCTTGGGGCTGGCCCAGGCGGCCCAGCGGAATTTGCGCCTTCAAGGCGGTGTGTTGCTCATCTGTCAGGGCGCGGGTCATGTCGGTGTCGATGAAACCCGGCGCCACGCAGTTGACGGTGATATTGCGGCTACCCAGTTCGCGAGCCAGGGCGCGGGTCATGCCCGCCACACCGGCCTTGGCCGCCGCGTAGTTGGCTTGGCCAGGGTTGCCGCTGGCACCCACGACCGAGGTGATGTTGATGATGCGGCCATGGCGCTGCTTCATCATGGGGCGCATCACGGCACGGCTCAGGCGGAACACGGCCTTGAGGTTGGTGTCGATGACGGCATCCCAGTCCTCGTCCTTCATGCGCATGGACAGGTTGTCGCGCGTGATGCCGGCGTTGTTGACAAGCACATGCAGCGCACCATGCTCTTTGAGGATGGCGTCCAGTGCGGCGTCCACCGCAGCCGCGTCGGTCACATTGAGCACGATGCCCTTGCAGCCCTCGAAACCAGCCAGCGCCTCACCGATGCCTTGCGCGCCAGATTCGGTCGTGGCCGTACCGATCACCTTCAGCCCTCGCTGGGCCAGACCCAGCGCGATGGCACGACCGATACCACGGCTGGCACCCGTCACCAGGGCAATCTGGCCCGTGAAGTCCTTGCTCAGGTCTGTGCTCATGCCAGGATCCCCTTGGTTTCGGCCAGCGAGGCCGGATCGAAGATGGTACCCGTGACCAGGTCGGCATCGATGCGCTTGACCATGCCGGCCAGGACCTTGCCTGGGCCGCATTCGATCACATGGGTGATGCCCCGGGCCTTCAGCGCCTGGATGGTTTCCACCCAGCGCACGGGGCCGAATGCTTGACGATAGAGCGCATCGCGGATGGCGTCTGGGTCAGCCAGCTCGGCCACATCGATGTTGTTGATCACGGGGATGCGAGGCGCGGCAAAAGGCGTGGCCGCCAGCTTCTCTTTGAGGCGCTCGGCTGCGGGCCTCATCAAGCTGGAATGGAACGGCGCCGACACCGGCAGCGGCAGCGCACGCTTGGCGCCAGCGGCCTTGAGCAGCTCGCAGGCCTTCTCGACAGCGGCCTTGGTGCCAGCGATCACGGTTTGCTTGGGATCGTTGAAGTTCACGGCTTCGACGGCTTCACCACAAGCGGCGGCCGCCTGGGCGCAACCGGCCCTCACGCCATCGGCGTCCATGCCCAGGATGGCGGCCATGCCGCCCGTGCCCACGGGTACAGCCTCTTGCATGGCCTGCGCGCGGAAACGCACCAAAGGCAAGGCATCTTTCAAAGTCAGGCTGCCGGCAGCCACCAAGGCTGAGTATTCACCCAGTGAATGCCCAGCCACCACCACGGGTGACAGCCGCGTCTCGGCCTGCCAGGCACGCCAACAAGCCACGGCGGCCGTCAGCATCACGGGCTGCGTGTTGGTCGTCAGATCCAGCGCTTCCTTGGGACCATGCGCGATCAGGCGGGCCACATCTTCGCCCAGGGCCTCCGAGGCCTCGGCCAGCGTCTCGCGCATGGCAGCGTGGTCACCCCAGGCATCCAGCATGCCCACGGCTTGTGAGCCCTGGCCTGGAAATACAAAAGCAAAAGCAGTCATGACGTCTCTGTCCTTTGATACCTTTTTGATATCTATTCAGTAGTCCACCAGCACCGCGCCCCAGGTGAAGCCACCGCCCACGCCTTCGAGCATGAGGGTCTGGCCTCGCTGGATGCGGCCCGTGCGCACGGCATGATCAAGCGCCAGCGGAATCGACGCGGCCGAGGTGTTGCCATGCTGATCCACGGTGACCACGATCTTGTCATACGGGAGTTTCAGTTTTTTGGCAGTGCCCTGCATGATGCGCAGATTGGCCTGATGCGGGATCAGCCAGTCGATGCAGGACTCGTCTCGCCCGGCGGCGTCCAGCACCTCGTGCGCGGCCTTGTCCAGCACGGTCACGGCCAGCTTGAAGACGGCCTGGCCATCCATCTTCACGGTGGCCTCGCCCAGGATCTGCCCACCAGAGACATTGCCCGGCACATTGAGCAGATCGGCGTAACGCCCGTCTGCATGCAGGCATGAGGTGACGATGCCGGGTTTGTCGGAGGCTTCCAGCACCACGGCGCCGGCGCCATCGCCAAAGAGCACGCAGGTGGTGCGGTCCTTGAAATCCAGCAGGCGCGAGAACACCTCGGCGCCAATGACCAGGGCGCGTCGAGCCGGGCCTGAGCGGATCATGGAATCCGCAACAGTCAGCGCGTAGATAAAGCCTGAACACACAGCCTGCACATCAAATGCGGGGCAACCGGCGATACCCAACTCACGCTGGATCAGGCAAGCGGTGGATGGAAAGACCATGTCTGGCGTGGACGTGGCGCAGACGATCAGGTCAATATCGATGGGCTTCAGGCCCGCAGCGTCGAGCGCGCGACGCGCAGCCTCCACACCCAGCATGCTGGACGTGACGTCCGGCTCGGCGAAATGCCGCGCCTGGATGCCGGTGCGCTCCACGATCCAGGCATCCGAAGACTGGATGCCGTCAGCGGCCAGGCGGCCCACCAAATCCTGGTTGACTACCCGCCTTGGGGGCAGGTGGCTGCCGGTGCCGGCGATGCGCGCGTACCGTGCACCTTGCGAAGACGTTGCTTGACTCGAACGAGAACTGTCGTCTGGATGTCTTGTGGACATTGAAGGGAGGATCAGGCTGCCTGCCCCACACCCGCCGAACCGCTTTGACCTTCTGCCGAAGTCGGCAGACTGTCCAGCGTGGCCGCGATCTGGTCGTGAACCCGCTCCAAGAGCTTGTGACGGGCGGCATCATAAGCCCGATTCAAGGCGACTTCAAAAGCCAGGGCGTCGGAAGAGCCGTGGCTCTTGAACACCAGGCCGCGCAGGCCGAGCAGGGCCGCACCACTGTAGCGGCGATGGTCAACGCGCATTTTGAAGTGATTTAGCACCGGCATGGCGACCAAAGCCGCCAGTTTGGTGAAGATGTTGCGTGTGAACTCTTGCTTGATGAAGGAGGCGAACATCGTGGCCAGACCCTCCGCCGTCTTCAGGGCCACGTTGCCGACGAAGCCATCGCACACAACGATGTCGGACGTACCCTTGAAGATGTCGTTGCCTTCCACATTGCCGTGGAAGTTGATCAGGCCACGCTCGCTGGCCGAACGCAGCAGGTCGCCGGCCTGCTTGATGACCTCGCTGCCCTTGATCATCTCTTCGCCGATGTTGAGCAGGCCGACACTGGGGCTGTCCTTGCCATCAACGGCGGACACCAGCGCGCTGCCCATCACGGCAAACTGGAGCAGATGCTCAGCAGAGCAGTCCACATTGGCGCCCAGGTCGAGCACGGTGGTGAAGCCGTCTTTGGAATTGGGCATGACGGTGGCCAGCGCCGGGCGATCAATCCCATCAACCGTCTTGAGCAGGTAGCGCGCCAGACCCATCAGGGCGCCAGTGTTGCCGGCCGAGACGCAGGCGTGCGCCAACGCCGGCTTGCCTTCGCTGGCCTTGAGCTGGCTGATGGCCACGCGCATGGACGAGTCCTTCTTGCGGCGCAGCGCCACCTCGACTGCATCATCCATCGTGACCACTTCGGAGGCCGTCACCAGCGTGGTGCGCGGCCATTGGCGGGCCGGCTCGATGGCCTCGGGCAAACCGACCAGCACCAGCTCGGCGTCGGGGTGCTTTTCCAGGAATGACTTGCTCGCAGGCAGGGTCACCGACGGACCGTGGTCGCCGCCCATGCAGTCCACGACGATCCGCACAGGTGACAAGACACCCTCAGACGATCGGACACCCGTTGCCGGGCTGGACGAGTTGGGCGAGGAGACAGTCATGGGTCGATTCAAACTACAAACAAGGACCGACAAAAAACAAGGGCTGGAACCGATGCATCGGTTGACCCAGCCCTCTTGGCGTGCCTGCGGCTTGCCTGAACGATCAACGATCAGGCGCAGCGCTGAGAATGATCAGGCGTCAGCCTTGGTCTTGAGGACCTTGCGACCACGGTAGAAGCCGGTGGGACTGATGTGGTGACGCAGGTGGGTTTCGCCAGTGGTGGGCTCAACGGCGGTGCCTGGGGTACCCAGACCATTGTGCGAACGGTGCATACCACGCTTGGAAGGCGACTTCTTGTTTTGCTGAACGGCCATGATGGACTCCGAAATGCAAGCTTGTTGCAGCTTGCGGGTTGCCAGACCACACCGTTGCCAGCTTGAAACTGGCCGCCCTGCAGTCCGCAAGTGTTGAAAAGCGTCTTGCACTCACCCACAGCACCCAATGCTGCGGCCAATGCATAGACCCTTGGAAAACCAGAGATTCTAGCACGAATCGCTGTGCCGTATCAATTTTGTTCAGGAGCGGTCTTTTTTCAGGCTGGCCAGCACCGCAAAGGGGTTGGGCTTGCCGCTTGGCGTCGACTCGTCCGGCGTGTCGTCCTGAACGCTATTTTCCGCCTTGTCGCCCTTCACGCCCCTCAGCCCTGGCGGCGCCACCTCGCCCTGGTCGTTCATCATCGCCTCGACATCGGTCGGGCATTTTTCATGGCGTGGCACGATGGGCAGATCCATGATCAGCTCGTCTTCCACCAACTCGATCAGGTCGAACTGGCGGGACAGGGCCAGCACGTCGTCGTCGCCGTCGGCATCCAGCTCGGCTGCGGCGGCTTCGTCCTTCGCGAAACGGATGCTGCGCTCGATGGACAGCGGCAGGCTCACCGTATGCAGGCAGCGTTGGCACACCATGGCCACTTCGCCTTGCGCGCTGAGGTCCAGCCACAACTGGGGGCCGCCCACGCGCTGCGACACCTGACGCCCCTGCGCAGACCACGTCACCTGCGGCAACGCCGACGCATCGGCATCTTGGGCCAGGCCAGCGGCCAGGCGGGGCAACTCCGTGACGGGCAAGGCCCCTTCCAAGGTCTCGCCTGACTCGATGAAGGCGGACATGTCCAGTTTGCGGGGCACGAAGGTACGAGATTTCATCCCGCCAAGTTTAGGGCAATGCAGAACAGGGCCACTGCCTGGGACAATGCGGGCTGCCACGCATCATCCACCTCCAACCCAGCCAGCATGTCGTCGAGTTTGCCTTCCGCCCCCGCTCAGACCGGGCAGACAGCCGCCCCTCCACACTGGCCCAAGCTGGTGCTGGGCTCCACCTCGCCCTACCGCAAGGAGCTGCTGTCGAGGCTGGGCTTGCCTTTCGACACCTGCGCGCCGGGTACAGCGGAACATGCGCTGGCAGACGAATCCCCCAGCGCCCTGGCCTGGCGGCTCGCGCAGGCGAAGGCGCAGGACGTGAGCCAGCATCTGCAAGGTATGCAACCGGATCAGGACCTGCTGGTCATCGGCTCAGACCAGGTGGCCGAACTGCGCGGCCAGGCCCTGGGCAAACCTGGCACGCATGACAAGGCCAGGCAGCAACTCCAGGCCATGTGCGGCCAGACGGTGCTGTTCCACACGGCTGTCTGCCTGGTGCGCGCCCGCACGGGCTACCTCGGCACGAGGCTGAGCACGGTCAGTGTCACCTTCCGGGTGCTGAGCGACCTGGAGATCGAGACTTATCTGCATGCCGAGCAGCCGTATGACTGCGCCGGCAGCGCCAAGGCGGAAGGCCTGGGCATTGCGCTGCTGGACCGCATCCAGTCGGACGACCCCAGTGCCCTGATCGGCCTGCCTCTCATCGACACCTGCAACTTGATGCGCGAAGCCGGCATCGACCCCTTGCATTGGCTGGCCGCCCTGCGCCGGTCCACACCTTGAATCCCTCATGAGCAACCCCAACCCAGTGCCCCCCAAAAGTGGCCGGCTGCTGCTGATCCCCAATACCCTGGACTTCGGCTGCGTCGGCGGCGGTGAGCCGCATGACGCGTCCCTGCCCGCCCCCTTGCCGGATCTGCGCGAGAGCCTGCCCCTGGGCGCGATCACGGCCGCCGCCGGCCTGCGTCACTGGATTGCCGAAAACGCCAAGACCACGCGCGCTTTTCTCAAACGGGTGGCCGATATCGTGCCCCTGAGCACGCCGCTTCAGGAGCAAGACATCCAGGTGCTGCCGCGCCCGCCCAAAGGCGGACACAAGCCCAGCAGCCAGGACGAGTCGCGCCAGATCGCCGCCTTGCTGGCCCCTGCCCTGGCAGGGCATGACGTCGGGCTGATCTCCGAAGCCGGCTTGCCCGGCGTTGCCGACCCGGGTGCGGCGGTGGTGCTGGCGGCCCATCAGGCGGGCATCCCCGTGCTGCCGCTGTCGGGGCCCAGCTCGCTGGTGCTGGCTTTGGCCGCCAGCGGCCTGCATGGCCAGAGCTTTGCTTTCGTGGGTTACCTGCCCGTCAACGCGCAGGAGCGTGCGCAGCGCATCCGCGAGCTGGAGCAGGCATCGCGCAAAGGCCGGCAAACGCAACTGGTGATCGAAACGCCCTACCGCAACACGGCGCTGTGGCAAGCCCTGCTGCAGCACCTGCAAGGCAACACCTTGCTCAGCGCCAGTTGCGGCCTGACCCTGCCGCAAGGCTGGAGCCGCACCGACACCGTGGCGCGCTGGCGCCAGCACCCACTGACTCTGCCTGACGACATTCCCACTGTTTTCAGCTGGTTGGCCTTTTGAAGCCTCTGCCAGACGGTGCGCTTCTTGCCACAATGTCGCCATGTCGATATCGACGCAAAGCCTGTTATGAACGCCCTGCCCGCCACACACGCCCTTCCAGAACACCACCATGCCGAGCCCGATGAGCTGGCACGCAAGCTCGCCTACGCCGGACTGGCACCATTCATCGGAGGCGCCCTCTTCATCTGGCTGCTGGTCAGTCCGAATTATTCCGAGCCGTTTGCATTTGTCGTGCGTGCCCTCACTAGCTACGCCGCGCTGATCGTCTCCTTCCTCGGTGGCATCCCATGGGGCCTGATCATGTGGCGCTCGGCTTCGGGCATGCCCATGCCGGATCACCACAAGCGCGCCTTGTGGACGGGCGTGGTCTACACACTGGCCGCCTGGCTGGGTTTGCTCATGCCGCCGCACGCGGGCTTGGTCGTCATGGGTTTCTTGCTGATCGCCTGCTACCTGACCGACCGCAAGCGCTACCCCGAACTGGGCGTGGCCGGCTGGCTGACCCTGCGATTTCGCCTGACCTGCGCGGCCAGCCTGAGCTGCTTTCTTGCCGCTGCCCAGATCTGAGGCAAGCCCCTGAACAAACTGCCTCGCCTTGCACACACGATGACCCAATACCGCATCGAAGTGGCTGATGCCCACGCCCACCGTTTTCTGGTCAGCCTGCGCGTGGACAAGCCGCAGCCACGGCAGCAGTTGAGCCTGCCCGTTTGGATCCCTGGCAGCTACCTCGTGCGCGAGTTCGCCCGGCATCTCTCGCCGCTCAAGGCAAGGCAGGGCAACCGCGCCATCCGCGTCACGCCCCTGGACAAAGCCACCTGGGAGCTGGACACCAAGGGCACCCAGCCCTTGACCGTCGAGTACGAGGTCTATGCCTTCGACACCTCGGTGCGCGCCGCCTTCCTGGATGCCCACCGGGGCTTCTTCAATGGCACCAGCGTCTTCCTGAAAGTACATGGCTTCGAAGACCAGCCTCAGGCCGTCAAGATTGCGGGGCTGCCCAAGGGATGGCAAGTGGCCACGGCCCTGCCGGCCATCAAGGTCAATGCCCAGGGGATAGGCGACTATCTCGCACCCAATTACGACGCCCTGGTCGACCACCCGGTCGAGCTGGGCACCTTCTGGCGCGGCGAATTCACCGCGCGCGGCGTGCGCCATGAGTTCGTGGTGGCCGGCGCCACCGCCGACCTGGACGGGCAAAAACTGCTGGACGATACCCGCCGCATCTGCGAGGCCCAGATCAACTTCTGGCATGGCCGCAAGAAGGCCCCGTTCGAGCACTACGTGTTCATGCTCAATGTGGTGGAAGACGGCTATGGCGGGCTCGAACACCGCCAGAGCACGGCCTTGATCTGCGGGCGCAAGGACCTGCCTCGTGTTGGCCGGCCGATCAACAAGGAGGCCTACACCACCTTGCTGGGCCTGATCAGCCACGAGTACTTCCACACCTGGAACGTCAAACGGCTCAAGCCTGCCGAGTTCGCGCCCTATGACTACACCCGGGAGAACCACACCCGCATGCTGTGGTTCTTCGAGGGCTTCACCTCCTACTACGACGACCAGTTCCTGCTGCGCACCGGCCTGATCGACGCAGCCACCTACCTCAAGCTGCTGGGCAAGACGGTCAACCAAGTGCTGGCCACGCCCGGGCGCTTGAGCTACAGCGTGGCACAAGCCAGCTTCGACGCCTGGACGCGCTACTACCGGCCCGATGAGAACACCGCCAATGCCACCGTGAGCTACTACACCAAGGGCTCCCTTGTGGCCCTGGCGCTGGACCTGGCCTTGCGCGAACTGCCTGCATCGAACAAGGTCCATCCTTCTCTGGATGGCGTCATGCAGCGCCTGTGGCAGCTGGGGCGGCCCATCCAGCATCGCGATGTGGCGCAAGCCCTGGCCGATGAAGCGGGCCAGCCACCGTTGATCAGTACCGGCAAGCCCGACGCCTCGTTGGTCGATGCCTGGCAGGCCGTGCTGGACCGGTGGACCGAAACCTGTGAGGAGCTGCCCCTGCAGGCGCTGCTGGACAAGCTGGGCATCGCGTGGAGCGGCAAGGCCGCACCGTTGCCGCAGCAATGGGGCCTGCGCATTCAGGAAGCCGGTGGCGGCGCCAAGGTGCAGGCCATCATGCGTGGCAGCCTGGCTGAGCAGATCGGACTGAGCGTGGGCGACGAGTTGCTCGCGCTGGATGGCTGGCGTGTCAAAAAAGCGGAAGACCTGATCGCCTGGCACGATGCCGCGCGGGCACAGGCGCTCGTCGTGAGCCGTGATCAACGCGTGCTGACCTTGACGGTGCCCGCGCTGGCCTCCGGTGCGACGAACAAACCCGGGAAACAGGCCAAGGGCCAGGCCACGCCCGCACCCGCGTCAGAGCTCATCGCCCTGACGCTGGCCGACGTGGCCCAGGCTCCGGACAAGGTCGCGAGAAGGCAAGCATGGTTGCAGGCCTGATGCAGCAGCCCGCCTCAGCGAGATACAAGTTCAGCCACCGCCGGGCCATTGCCGTCCTGGCTGTGGGTGTGCTGGCCGCGCACCTGTGGGTGACCCACGAGGTGTCTATGCGCATGCAGGAGCTGGCGCCGCCCGAGCTGACCATCAAGCGCATGGAGGCCACCTATGTCACGGAGGTCAAGCTCAGTGCGCCTCCCGTGACCGCTGCCGCCTTGCCCCGTCCTGCCGAGCAGACAGCTGGCGCCGCACCTGCGCGCAAAAAGCGCAGCCCCAAGCCCGTGAAGGCGGCTTCCGCCCCGGACGAAAGCGCTTCCCAGGCCAAGGTCATGGCACCACTGGATGCCGCCAGCCAGGTCGCCGACGCCAGCTCTGCGGCCGTGCCACCGCTGCCTGCGTGGAAGGAATCCGCGCCCAAGGGCCCCCAGCCTGATCCAGCCTACGCCGCCAATGCGGCATCGGCACCCGCAGGGCCCACCTTCGTCTGGCCCAAGGCCACCAAGGTCAATTACAAGCTCGAAGGTTATTTCCGCGGCCCCTTTGAAGGCACGGCTTCGGTGGAATGGGTGCGCGAAGGCAGCCGCTACCAGGTTCGCCTGGATTCCAGCCTGCCATTTGCCAATATCAGCATGATCAGCGAAGGCGTGATCGAACCCAATGGCCTGTCACCCAAGCGCTATGAGAGCCTCTTCAAGATGGCCCTGAAGGCGCCCAAGGCAGCGGCTGTCAGCTTCGATGATCAGGAAGTGGTGTTGGGCAATGGCGACCGCGTGCCTCGCCCACCCGAGGTGCAAGACCCCGTCAGCACCTTGATCCACCTGGCCTATCAGTTCATCAGCCAGCCGCAACTGCTCAAGCCCGGCAACACCGTCGTGCTGCCGCTGGCCTATACCAAGAAGATCGAACCGCTGGCTTTTGATGTGATCAACGAGGAAGTGCTGCACACCGACCTGGGCGACATCCCGGCACTGCATGTCAAACCCAGGCGCATGTTGCAGGACAAGAACGACCTGGTGGGCGAGACCTGGTTCGCGCCGTCCTTGCAGTACCTGCCGATCCGTATCCTGACGCACATGGGCGAGATCACCCTTGACATGAAGATGATCGGCGCGCCGCAGCAAACACCCGGCGATGATGCACCGCTGCCGCCGTCAAAGGGTGGCTCGGCCACCAAAGCCGATCCACCCTACTGACGACCGATCAGCCGCCTACCTTCGCCGATGCACGCACCAGGCGCTGCTCGATGGTTGCCGCACCGGCAGCCTGTGCCAGACGCGAACCGTCCTCGAAGAACATTGAAGGCGTGCCCTGCACGCGAAGCTTCTGCGACAGGGCCAGATTGCGCTGCCCCGGCGAAGCGCACATGCCGAAGGCCTTGGCCGGAGGCGCGCCCGTCAGCATCCAGTCACGCCAGGCTTGCGTGCGGTCCTTCACACACCAGATGTTGTCGAGCTTGACCTTGGAGTCGTCGCCCAGGATGGGGATCATGAAGGTGTAGACCGTCACGTCCTTGACCTGCTGGATTTCCTTTTCCAGGTGCTTGCAGTAACCGCAGTTCGGGTCTGCGAACACCACCAGGCGACGCTTGCCGCTGCCGCTCTTCCACACGATCGCATCCTTGAAAGGCAGCGAGGCGAAGTCGACCTTGTTGATCTCGTCCAGGCGCTCTTCCGTCAGGTTGCGCTTGCTCTTGACCTCCATCATCTGCCCTTCGACGATGTAATCGCCCTCGGCATCGGTGTAGATCACCTGGTTGCCCACCTTGACCTCGATGAGACCGGGGATCGGCGTCGTCCGCGCCGACTCGACCGGAGGGAGGTCAGGCACGCGCGACAGTTTCAGCTTCAAAGCCGTCAACTGCCCGACGGGCAATTCGCCGGATTGCGCCTGCGCCATGGGGCCCATGGTCAGAACCAGGCAGGCCATCGCCAGGCCGCGTAACTTGGAAAACATCCTCAGTCCTTTGACATCAACAAGAAATAGTCAGGCATCCAGCGCCCGGCCGATCAACCAGCTCTTCACCGGCCCCAGCCGCTGCACCAGCGACATGCCCGCATTGCGCAGGTCCTTGATCGGCGTGCGCTGGTCGGCAAACAGATGCAGCAGGCCATCCGTCACGCCAGCCATCGCCTTGGTAGGCCACTCGCGCTGCCGGGCATAGCGGCGCAAGGTACGTTCGTCCCCAGGCGAGCGCCAAGGTTCCGTTGCGCGCGCCTGCCTGAGCACATCCACCAGGGTATCGACATCTGCCAGGCCCAAATTGAGGCCTTGGCCTGCCAAAGGGTGGACCAGATGGGCAGCGTCGCCCAGGAGCACCCAGCCGGGGCCCGTCCAGCGGCTAGCTTGCGCCAAAGCCAGAGGCCATGCCGCCACTGTGGACGTCAGGCTCAACGAGCCGACCTTGGCCGGCGCGCTGGGGTCGGATCGCAGGATGGCATCCTGCAGCTCGCACTCGAAATCCGCCGTACTCAAGGTGAGCAGCTGCTCGGCACGCGCCTGCGGCACGGACCAGACCAGGCCGTAAGACGCCGCCGGGTCAGGCTGGTTGAAGGGCAAGAGCGCCAGCACGTCTGGCGAGCGGAACCACTGCCGGGCCACCCCGTGGTGAGGCAGCGTGGCCCTCAAGCGCGCCGCCACGCCCCAATGGCCATACTCCTGGCGGGCAAAACTCACGCCCAGGGCCAGACGCGTCTGGGAAAACTTGCCCTCGCAGATGGCCAGCAAACTGGCATCGACCGGTGCGCCGTCCTCGGTCACAGGCCCCACCACCTCCACCTTGGGCGCGAACCGCAGGGCCTCGCCCAGCAGGCGCTCCAGCTCGGCCGCATCCACGATCCAGGCGAGTTCGCTCACGCATTGCTGCCAGGCTGAAAACGACAGAGCCCCGCCTTCGTCACCCCGCACATCCATCTCGCTCACAGGCGAGGCATAGGCCTTGAGTGCAGGCCAGACCCGCAGCCGCTCCAGCAGGCGGATGGCGCGCGCATTCAAGGCGTAGGTACGCACATCGGGCCGGGCGGCGCTCTTGCCCGCCTCGGGTGCCTTGGCCCAGGCCACCTTCCAGCCATCGGCCGACAAGGACAGAGCCAGGCTCATGGCCACAGCCCCCGAACCACTGACACACACATCAAAAGCAGGCATATGCGCAAACAAGAACAAGAGGAACAAACAAACGGAAACAAACGAACAGTGACCAGGCCCCAGGCGCGCGAAAACGGAAGGCCGTTCGGTAATCTAATATGGAATTCTTAAATTCCATCGAACGCAGGGAGCCAATGGCAGTAAACCGCTTGTGGAGGGCTGTTTTGGGCCATTCCGATACTGCTGCCGGCCCTCAGCATGCCGGCAGCGCGAACTACCTGTCACTGATCGAGCACAAAACGGCACTTCGTATCTACCTGATCGCGGCCGTGGCGGCCCTCGTGCTGTGGGGATGCGAGCTGAGCACCCAGGTGATCGCGCCGCACGACCGGTGGGCGCAGCCCGCCCTCGCGCTGCTGATGCTGTGGCTGCACCGTACGCTGGACCACCACCCCGAAACGCTGCTGGGCACCCAACGCGTGGCCGCCGGCGGGCTGGGCGCCTATTTCATGGTGAGTTCGCTGTCGGCGCTGTTCTTCAATCGGCAGGCGGTGTCGCCCTACTGGGTGGCCAACAATTTCCTGTGGATGCCGGTGGTGTCGTTGCTGCTGCAGCTCACGTTTCCCTGGCGATGGGCCGTGCGCCTGTCGCTGGCCATGCTGGCCATGGTCGCCCTGCCCGCAGTCTGGCTGGAGGCCACCTCCACGGACAAGGCCTGGTCCGGCGTGATGCAGTCGCTGGTCATCAATGGCGTGCTGATGCAGATCACCTTCCTGGTCAGCCTGATCAGTGTCGACCGGCTCAAGCATGGCGTGGGGCTGATCGTCTCCGGCCACAAGGACGGCCCCAGCGACGCCCGTCAGGCGCTGGAGATGTGGGTGCGCGACCGCACCGACGAGCTCGCACGCGCCCGCGACGCTGCCGAGACCGCCTCCCGCGCCAAGAGCCGCTTCCTGGCCGTCATGAGCCACGAGTTGCGCACCCCGCTGCATGCCATGCTGGTGTCGGCTGATCTGCTGGCTGACAAGAACAACCTGCCCGGCGACACCGAGCGCGATACCCGCCTGCTCAACACCATCCAGACGAGTGGCCAGCACCTGCTGACCCTGATCGACCAGGTGCTGGAGCTCTCGCGCATCGAGGCCGGCAAGATCGAGGCCGTGGAGCAGCCCATGGACCTGCGCCTCATCGTGCAGAAAGCCTGCGCCGCCGTGAAGCCCATGGCCGAACTCAAGGGCCTCAAGCTGCTGATCGGCATGCCCGATGACCTGCCCTCCATGCGCATGGGCGACGAGCTGCGGCTCACCCAGGTGCTGATCAACCTGATGGCCAATGCGATCAAGTTCACCATGCAAGGCCATGTCAGCCTCACCCTGCGCCGTCTGCCGCCTGTCAACCCGGGAGAGGACTGGCTGTGCATGAGCGTGATCGACACCGGCCAGGGCATGAGCGAATCCGACCAGAGCCGCGTCTTCGAGGCCTTCTACCAGGCCGACAGCCGCAGCAACCGCCACCACGGCGGTGCCGGCCTGGGCTTGACCATCACCCAGGAACTGGTGAGCCTGATGAAGGGGCGGCTGAGCCTCAAGAGCCAGCCGGGCCGGGGCACACGCATCGACGTGGAGCTGCCGCTGGCCATCTTGCAGGACACGGACCCGTCCCTGCTGCGCGCGCCCAACGTGAGCCGTGATCTGCGCGGCCAGCTGGTGCTGGTCGTCGACGACGATGATGTCAACCGCATGCTGGCCACGGAGGTGCTGCTGAGCGCCGGGGCCAGCGTCAGGGAAATCAGCAACGGCCACGACGCGCTGGCCTTCATGCGCGAGAACCGCCCCGCTGCCGTGCTCATGGACTGGCGCATGCCCGGCATGGACGGCCTGGAAACCACGCAGCGCCTGCGCCAGGGCGAAGCCGGTGCGCTCAGCCAGGACGTGCCCGTCATTGGGTTGACGGCCAACGCCTTCGAGGAAGACCGCCAGGCCTGCCTCAGCGCGGGCATGAACACCGTGCTGACCAAACCGGTGGACCGCAAGCAGTTGCTCGATGCGCTCTGCCTGTGGATGAAGATCGACCCTGCGGCCAAACCTGCCTCACCGGCGACACCATCGGCGGCGTAAAATGGCAGGTTTGGTGCGCGTGAGGTGCGCCGCCCTTCTCTTTCTGTACCCCTCTAGGAACATCCATGAGCCTCAAGTGCGGCATCGTGGGTCTGCCCAACGTCGGCAAGTCCACCCTTTTCAACGCCCTGACCAAGGCCGGCATCGCGGCTGAAAACTACCCCTTCTGCACCATCGAGCCCAATGTGGGCGTGGTGGAAGTGCCCGATCAGCGCCTGCAAGCCCTGGCTGACATCGTCAAGCCCGAGCGCATCCTGCCCGCCATCGTCGAGTTCGTGGACATCGCTGGCTTGGTGGCCGGCGCTTCCAAGGGCGAAGGCCTGGGCAACCAGTTCCTCTCGCACATCCGCGAAACAGACGCCATCGTCAATGTGGTGCGCTGCTTCGAAGACGACAACGTGATCCACGTGGCCGGCAAGGTCGACCCCATCGCCGACATCGAAGTCATCCAGACCGAGCTGTGCCTGGCCGACCTGGGTACCGTCGAAAAGAGCCTGACCCGCTACCAAAAGGCCGCCCGATCTGGCAACGACAAGGAAGCCGCAGCCCTGGTCAAGGTGCTGGAAAAGTGCCAGGCTGCGCTGGACCAAGCCAAGCCCGTGCGCTCCATCGATTTCAGCAAGGAAGAGCTGGTCATCCTCAAGCCCCTGTGCCTGATCACCGCCAAGCCCGCCATGTTCGTGGGCAACGTGTCTGAAACGGGCTTTGAAAACAACCCCCTGCTGGACCGCCTGAAAGAATACGCCGCAGCCCAAAAAGGAGCCGTGGTGGCCATTTGCGCCAAGACCGAAGCCGAACTGGCCGAGATGGACGACGAGGACCGCGCCATGTTCCTGGCCGAAATGGGTCAGGACGAGCCCGGCCTGAACCGCCTGATCCGCGCGGCCTTCAAGCTGCTCGGTCTGCAAACCTACTTCACCGCCGGTGTGAAGGAAGTGCGCGCCTGGACCATCCACGTGGGCGACACCGCCCCTCAGGCCGCTGGCGTGATCCACACGGACTTCGAGCGTGGCTTCATCCGCGCGCAGACCATCGGCTTTGACGACTACATCCAGTTCAAGGGCGAACAAGGCGCGAAAGACGCCGGCAAGATGCGCGCCGAAGGCAAGGAATACGTGGTCAAAGACGGCGACGTTTTGAACTTCTTGTTCAACGTCTGAGCCAAACAGAACGTCGTGCGCAGCAGCCTGAAGTTCGCAGGGCTGTACTGTGCAACGTTGGCGCCGCTGGCCCTCCACCCCGTCTCGGCCGCCTGCAGCCGGGTATTGCGCGTGGGCTGGGTGGCGTGGCCCCCATATTCGGTCGAAGGCCCGCGTCAGCAGCCTTTGGGGCTTGACGTCGAACTCGTCTCGCGCATCGCCCAGGAGGCCGGTTGCACGGTTGAATTCGTCCGGGGCATACCGCCGCCGCGTCAGCTGTTTTACCTGCGTCAAAGCACGCTCGATCTGCAATTTGCCGCATCCGACGTGCCCGAGCGCCACGCCTTCGCCTGGGTCAGCAAGCCCTACCGCGCGGAGATCATTTCGCTGTTCGCGCGCAGCGGCGAGGCAGCCCGCTATGCCCCCGCCACCCTCGACACTGTGGCCAAGAATCACTGGCACCTGATCGCGCCGGATGCGGGCTGGTTCGGTGCGAGCTACCAGGCTCTAAGGCCTCAGTTTCAAGCCAAGGGCCGGCTTTCTGTCTACCGCACGACCACGCAGGGCATGCAGATGCTCAACACGCACCGTGGCGATCTGGTGCTGGGCGACCACTACGCCTTCGTGCACGAATCCTTGGCCAAGGGCATCCCGCCGCTCGACCCGCTGCCCATCCCGGTCAACGAGGCCCCCATCCACCTTCTGCTGAGCAAGACCTCGCTTCAGGCGAGGGATATGGACACCCTCAACGCGGCCATCGAACGCCTGACCCGAAGCGGCGCTCTGAGGGACATCGAGACACGCTATCGCCTGAGCCAGGGCCGCGCGCCTCGCCGCTGACGGCACAGGCTGTGCGTCCACGTGGCGCATAAAAGACTGATCTGGATCAAGCATGGCCACCCATGATGGCCCGAGGTCTGGCCATCGCGGATTTTTCCCATGTGGAGAAAAATATTCTGCTCAAGACCTCGCCCTTGTCGCCGAAAGCTTCAGGGATCTAGGCGACTTGGACTTGGCATGACGGCCCTGCTTCTCGGCGCCACCTGACGACCGACAACAGGCTTGTGCCATTCACCATGAACATGTTTGCCTTGATGCGAGGATTCTCGATTCGCTTTCGTATGTACAGCGCCATTGGTGTCGTGCTGTTTCTGCTCGTCCTGGTGGGCGGTGTGGGCCTGTATGGCCTGCTGCACAACCAGAGCGCCAGCGACGCCTACCGCAAAGGTCACTTCGCCGAGGTGAGCCTACTGTCGGGCATGCGCGAGGCCATTGGCGACATCCGTTTGCGTGAGAAGAACGCCATTTTGCTGGCCGGCGACGGCGCCGCCGTCGGCCGCGAGATTCAAGGCTGGCAAGGCAGCATCAAGACCCTGCGCGAACTCTGCGCCCGCATGCTGGAAGGCGAGGAAGACGCAGACAACGTCGTTGTGCGCAAGATGCTGACGCAACTGGACGCCTACCAGAAGGCCGTGGAGTCTGAATCCGACCAGTTGGCCTCGGGCGCGCTGTCGGGCAAGGCAGCGATGAGCAAGCTGGCACCGGCCGCCGGGCTGGCCAATCAGTTCGGCCAATACACGCAGGACATCGACAAGATCCTGAACCAGGAGTCGGAGACAGCGAACGTGGAACAGGCGGTGACCGTGCGCAACACCATGCTGCTGTTTGGCGGTGCCGTGCTGCTGTCCATCCTGATCGTGGCCCCGCTGACCATCCTCAACCAGATCTGCATCTGCCGTCCACTGGAAGACGCCCAGCGCATCTCCCAGGCCATCGCGGCCGGCCACCTGAGCAACCAGGTCGATACCAGCGGCTCGGACGAACCCGCACAGTTGCTCGGCGCCCTGATGCGCATGCAGGACGCATTACGCGCCATCGTCTCGGATGTGCGCATCTCGGCCGACTCCATCTCCGTGGCCTCCAGCGAAATCGCCAGCGGCAACATGGACCTGTCTTCCCGTACCGAAAGTACGGCGTCCAATCTGCAGGAAACCGCCAACTCGATGGAGCACCTGACCGGCACCGTGCAGCAGAGCGCCGAGTCGGCCACGCAGGCCAATGCGCTGGCGCAGTCCGCCGCCACGGCCGCCCATCGCGGCAACAGCATCGTGTCAGAAGTCGTCTCCAACATGGACGAGATCGACGGCACCAGCAAGCGCATCAACGACATCATCGGCGTCATCGACGGCATCGCCTTCCAGACCAATATCCTAGCCCTGAACGCCGCGGTGGAAGCCGCCCGTGCGGGCGAGCAAGGCCGTGGCTTTGCCGTGGTGGCCGGCGAGGTGCGCTCCCTGGCTCAGCGCAGCGCCACCGCCGCCAAGGAAATCAAGCAGCTGATCCAGGCCTCCAGCGAGAAGGTGGAGTCGGGCACGCGCCTGGTCCACGACGCGGGTGCCGCCATGGAAGAGATCATCGCCAGCGTGCAGCGCGTCTCGGACATCATCGGCGAGATCAGCTCGGCCGCCACCGTGCAAAGCACCGGCATCGCCCAGGTGAACCAGTCGGTGACTGATCTGGATCAGATGACGCAACAGAACGCCGCGCTGGTGGAGCAGTCTGCTGCGGCTGCTGCCAGCCTCAAGGATCAGGCCACGAAGCTCACGCATTCGATGGCCATCTTCAAGGTCTGAGCTGGCCCCTCGTTTGACCATGCACCTGCGCCATCATCCACGATCTCGGTGCATGCTGGCCTTGGCTGGCACCATGGCGATGGCGATGGCAATGTCAGATGGCGCTTGGGCCGGCCGGCCGCTGTCGACCGACGACGCGAGTGCCAACAGTCAGGCCCAATGCCAGTTGGAGAGCTGGCAGGACAGTATCGGTGGACTGCGGGCGGTGCATGTGTCGCCTGCCTGTGGCTTGCTCGATGGGTTTGAGCTCGGGCTGGATGTGATCCGTGTGTCCCCCGCCACAGAGCAGGCTCAGGCGCGCGCGGTGGGCATCAAGTGGGCACCGGAATGGGCCAGTTGGCAAGGCTTGCGGTTCGGCGTGAAAGCCGGCACCCTCAGCGAGAAGGCCCATGACGAGCACGCCTGGCATCAGTCCCTCGTGGGTGCCAGCGCCCTGGCCAGGCTGCCGCTGAATGCCCAATGGACCCTGCACCTGAACCTCGGGCGCGAGCGCAACAAGCTAGAGCAAGCAAGCACCAACAGCTACGCAGCCGCCCTGACCTGGTCACCCGAGGCTCGCTGGCTGGTCTTTGGCGAAGTGCTGGGACACGCCAACAGCCCCGCCTGCCAGGCCGTCGGCCTTCGCTATTGGCTGCTGCCCGACAAGCTGGGGCTGGACGCCACCGCCGGACGCAGCAATGCCACGCCAGACAGCCGTAGCTGGGGCATTGGCATCGGCTGGTATGGCATCTCGTTTTGAGCACCATGCCCAAGCCATCAAATGGACTTTCATTTCCGGACTTCAGTTCCGGCGACCACCGCCGATATTGACGGTGAACCCAGTTCCCACGGAGTACGCCCCGCTTGGCGCACGCCCCGCTACCGAAGGACGCGCATGGAAACCCTGCAAGCCGCCCCCCAGACTCAACCCGCCGTCCGCGGTGATGCCTCGCCCGCCGGTTTGGGCATGCGCAATGCCAATCGCCAGGTCCGCCATGTGCCCGCCGGCCGTGAATACCTCACGTTCCGCCTCGGCACCGAAGAGTACGGCATCGACATCTTGAAGGTGCAGGAAATCCGCTCCTACGAGCCGCCCACCAAGATCGCCAACGCGCCCGCCTACCTCAAGGGCGTGGTGAACCTGCGCGGCGTGATCGTCCCCATCGTGGACCTGCGCGTGAAGTTCAATTGCTTCAACGACGAAGGCCAGACCGAGATCAACAGCTTCACCGTGGTGATCGTGCTGAACGTCAAGGGCCGCGTGGTCGGCGCCGTGGTCGATTCGGTGAGCGACGTGATGCAGCTGTCTGAGCAGGCCATCCAGCCCGCCCCCGAGATGAGCAGCTCGGTCGTGGACACCACCTACATCACCGGCATCGCCAATGTGAGCGAACGCCTGCTGATTCTCATGGACATCGAATCCCTGATGGGCAGCGCCGAGATGGGCCTGATCAACACCCTGGCTCAGTAAGCCGCCTCATTCGGCCTGACGCAGCGTCATTGCCACGGGCCTGCTGACCACGCCACGCAGGCTCCACCAACCGGCCGCCCAGGCCAGCAGCGCCCCGACAATGGCTCCCAGCAAGGGCCACCACAGGGGCGCATGCCATTCGAACTCGAACACCTTGGTGGCCAGGCCCCAGCCAATGCCCAGCGCCGCCGCAGCCGCCATGGCACCGGCCAGCGCACCCAGCCCGAGCAGCTCCACGCTCTGAACGGTCGATAACAGTTTCTGCGTCGCGCCCATGGAGCGCAGCACGGCCCACTCCCGCGCACGGCGCTCACGCGAGGTCATCAGGCCCGCCATCAGCACGATCAGGCCGGTGGCCAGCGTGAACACGAAGAGAAACTCCACCGCCGTGATCACCTGCCCGAGCACCCCCTGGATCTGTGCCAAGGTGGCCGACACGTCGATGACGGTCACATTGGGGAAGTTCTGCACGAGGGTGCGGTCCAGCTTGACCTGTGCAGGCATGCGAAACGCGGTGATGTAGGTCACCGGCCACTGCGGCATGTCTGCCTTGGGCGCCATCACGAAAAAGTTCACGCGCATGGAGGACCAGTCCACCTTGCGCAGGCTGGTGATGCGCCCTTCCTGCATCGTGCCGGCCATGTCGAAGCGCAGCCGGTCGCCCAGGTGCAGGCCCAGGGTCTTGGCCAGGCCCTCTTCCACACTGAAGGCATCGTTCTCGTCCTTCACATAGCGGCCGGACACCACCGGGTTGTAGGCCGGTGACTGCGACGCAAAGCTCAGGTTGAATTCGCGGTCGGCCAGGCGCTGGGCACGCTCGTCGGCGAAGTCTTGCGCGCGCACGGCCTTGCCGTTGACCGCCACCAGACGCGCCCGCACCATGGGATACCAGTCGAACTGCGCCACGCCGGCCTGCTTCAAGGTGCTTTGAAAGGCCAGGGCCTGATCCGGCTGGATGTTGATCACGAAGCGATCAGGCGCATCCGGCGGCGTGGCATTGCGCCAGCTGTCGACCAGGTCCGTGCGGATCAGCACCAGCAGCATCAAGGCCAGCAGGCCCACGCTCAAGGCGCAGACCTGCACGACCGTGTGCACGGGCTGCGCGGTCAACTGGCGGGTGCCCAAGGTCCACCAGGTCGGAGCCTGACCGGCCAGGCGATCGGCTACTTCGCGCAGCACACCGACCGCAACAAAGCCTAGCAAGGCAAACACCAGCACCGCGCCCATGAAGCCGCCCAGCGCGATGCCGCCCATCTTGACGTCCTTGGCCACCATCATCAGCAAGGCCAGCAAAGCCCCGCCGCCCAGCAGCCACACACCGGTCGACATGGGACGCAACTGGCCCAGATCCCGACGCAGCACGCGCAAGGGCGGCACCTGCGTGAGCTGCAACACGGGCGGCAGTCCAAAGCCCAGCGTCAGCAGCACGCCCACGCCCAGGCCCAGCGCGATCGGCTGCCAACCGGCGGCGGGCAGCGAGACGCCCACCAGGTCTGACAGCAGCGCCACGAACACCAGATGGAACAGCCAGCCCAAAGCCAGGCCGACGACGCTGGCGGCGGCGCCCACGACCAGAAACTGCAAACCGTAGGACCAGGCCATGACGGGCTGAGGCACGCCCAGCACCCGCAACAAGGCGCAGTCATCCAGGCGGCGCTGGGCGAAGTCTCTCGACACGAGCGCCACGGCCACGGCCGAAAGCAAGCCCGCCAGCAAGGCGACCAAGCGCAGGAACAAACCGGCACGGTCCAGCGTGGCACGCATCTCGGGCCGGCCCGAATCGAGTGTCTCGACGCGCAGGCCACGCTGTTTGTCGGCCACCTGTTTAGCCACGTTCACGAACTGCTGCACCTGTACCTTGCCGTCGTTGGGCAAAGGCGCGATGGGCGTGGTGTCGGCATCACCCGCCCGCGAGGGCCCGGCCACCATCACGCGGTAGGTGATGCGGCTGGCGGGCTGGACCAGTTGGGTTCGAGCCAGATCGGCCGCACGGATCATCACCCTGGGGGAGAAGGCCGCAAAGCCCGCACCGCGATCCGGCTCGCTGACGACCACGGCACTGATCAGAAAGCGGGCTTCGCCCAACCACAGCGTGTCGCCGACCTTGAGGTTGAGCGCCAGCAGCAAGGAAGGCTCAACCCAGGTCTCGCCCGAAGGTGGCCCGCCCGCAGGCGCTTTGCCCGTGGGCTTGACGATGCCGTCGGCCCCCATGGCGCCCAGCGTCAGTTGGCCGCGCAAGGGGTAGTTCGGCGTCACGGCCTTGAGCGACACCAGACGCGTGTCACCTCCCAGTTCGTCCGGCGCGCGGGCCATGCTGGCGAACACCGAGGTCTGGGCCATGCGCAAGCCCAGAGCCTGCGCCTTCTTTCCGAGGTCCTCGGGTACGGGCTGATCTGCCACCACCACGGCATCGGCCCCCAGCAACTGCGCCGCATCCCGGGTCAGGCCCCGCTCGATCCGGTCCGCGAAGAAGCCGACGGCCGTCAGCGCCGCCACCGCCAGCACCACGGCCAGCACGAGAAAACGCATCGCGCTGGACCGCCAATCACGGCGCGTCTGGAGCAAGGCCCATCGCCAGGCCGGGACTGTCATGCTGGAAGACACACTCATGCGGTTGGTCTGATGGGGTTGTCAGATTGGCGCGAAGTTTGCGCGATGATGACAGCTTACTTGGAAGTCCGACTCAGCCACGCCCATGCCCGTCAATTACCTCAGGACGCTCACGGCCCCGGAGCGCACCCGTCGCACCAATCTGCATTTGGGCCTGTCGCTGGCCTTCGTGGCCGGCGCCACCAACGCGGGGGGCTTTCTCGCCGTCAAGGCGTACACCTCGCACATGACGGGCGTGGTCTCCAGCATGGCCGACGACCTGGCACTGGGCCGCATCGACCTTGTGCTGGACTGGGCCACCTCGCTGCTGGCCTTCCTGCTGGGCGCCGCCACATCGGCCATCCTCATCAACTGGGCCAGGCGGCGCGCCTTGCGGCATGAGTACGCCCTGCCCCTGCTGATCGAGGCGACCATGCTGTTGGCGTTCGGCGTGCTGGGCGCCATGCACCATGTCATCGGCTCTTCACTGGCCCTCACCGTCGCCCTGTTGTGCTTTGTGATGGGCTTGCAGAACGCCATGATCACCAAGGTGTCCAACGCGGAGATACGGACCACGCACGTCACCGGCCTGGTCACCGACATCGGCATCGAGCTGGGCAAGTTGATCTACTGGAACCACAGCCCAGACAGCATCGCTCAGCCCATGGTGCGCGCCAACCAGGACAAGCTCAAGGTGCATGTGCAACTGGTGATGTCCTTTTTCGTGGGCGGCGTGATCGGGGCGCTGGGTTTCAAGCACGTGGGCTATGTGTCGACCGTGCCCCTCGCTGTCGTGCTGGCATTGCTGTCGTCCGTGCAGTTCTGGCCGGCCCGGCGATAGACTGCCTTCATGACGTCCCATCTCGATTCACGCCTGCCCACGCTCTTCCTGTCTCACGGCTCGCCGATGATCGCCATCGAGCCTGGCGAGGCGGGCCTGTTCATGCAGAAGCTCGGGCCAACGCTGGACCGGCTATGGGGTCGCCCGAAAGCAGTCGTCATCATGTCGCCGCACACGGCCACGCGCTCGACCTATGTGCTGGGCGCCGCGCAGCACGGCACCATCCACGACTTCGGCGGCTTTCCGGCGCCCTTGTATGAGATCCAGTACGAGGCCAAGGGTGATGCCGCCCTGGCGCAAACCGTGACGCGCCTCCTCACTGACGCGCGCCTGCCTGCCCAACTGACGCCACAAGGCGGTTTGGACCACGGGACCTGGACGGTGTTGATGCACATGTACCCACAGGTTGATGTGCCGGTGGTGCCCGTGTCCCTGACACCGCACATGCGCCCGGCAGATAAGCTGGCCATGGGCCGCGCCCTGCGTTCGCTGGCCCATCAAGGCGTGCTGGTGATCGGCTCAGGCAGCCTGACGCACAACCTGCAGCGCTTCTTTGGCCGCCCCGTCCCTGTCGATGCGCCAGAAGAAAGCGATTGCGCTGCGTTCAGGGCCTGGGTGATGCAGCACAGCACCTCGGCCGATTGGCCGGCGCTGCTGGACTACCGCTCCAAAGCGCCCTATGCCCGCGAGATGCACCCGACCGACGAGCATTGGCTGCCCTTCTACTTTGCGGCAGGCGCAGCCACCAGTGACGAAGAGCAGGCACCGGCACAGGCCGTGCGCCTGCATGGCAGCATCACACATGGCCACTTGGCGATGGACGCCTATGGCTTCGGCCCGGGCGCAGCGGCCTTGCTGGAGGCATTGAGCCCCGCCTGAAGCTTCGTCAAGCGAAGCTGGCGAACGTGGTGTCCAGCTGCTTGATCCAGTTGGCCTTGCTGGCCTCGCTCACGAAGCTGGCCTCGAAGCTGTTGCGGGCTAGCGCATAGAGGTCATCGGCGTCCAGGTCCAGGCCGGCCAGGCAAGCCAGGAAGTTCTGGTTCATGTAGCCGCCGAAGTAGGCCGGGTCATCGGAGTTGACCGTGGCCTTCAAGCCGAGCTGGAGCAGCGTGTTGAGGTTGTGGTCGGCCATCTGCTTGAACACACACAGCTTGATGTTCGACAGCGGGCACACCGTCAAAGCCGTGCCTTGGCGGGCCAGGCGCTGCACCAGCGCCGGGTCTTCCACGCAGCGCACGCCATGGTCGATGCGCTCCACGTGCAGCACGTCCAGTGCATTGATGATGTACTCGGGCGGCCCCTCTTCACCCGCATGGGCCACGAGGTGCAGCCCCAGTTCCTTGCACTTGGCAAAGACCCGTGCGAACTTCTCGGGTGGATGGCCACGCTCGCTGGAGTCCAGCCCAACCCCGATGAAATGCTGCCGGAAGGGCAAGGCCTCTTCCAGCGTCTGGAGCGCGGCCTCCTCAGGCAGGTGCCGCAGGAAGCACATGATCAGCGACGCACTGACGCCCAGTTCCGCCTTGGCCCGATCGCAGGCGCTGGTCAGCCCCTTGATCACGACCTCGAAGGGCACGCCGCGATCGGTGTGCGTCTGCGGGTCGAAGAACATCTCCGTGTGGACCACATTGTCGGCCTTGGCCTTGAGCAGGTAGGCCCAGGCCATGTCGTGGAAGTCCTGCTCCTTGAGCAGCACCGAGGCCCCTGCGTAATAGATATCCAGAAAGCTCTGGAGATCGGTGAACGCATAGGCCGCACGCAGCGCCTCCACACTGGGGTAGCTCAGGCTCACGCCATTGCGTTGCGCCAGTGCGAAGATCAACTCGGGCTCGAGCGAGCCCTCGATGTGCATGTGCAGTTCAGCCTTGGGCATGGCCTGCGCCAGTGCGGGTAACTTGTCCTTGGAGATGGCAAAGCGGGTTGGGGTCATCGCGTGCGTCTTGGCTGGGACTTACTTGCTGGAAGGAATCGCGCCGTCCACGCCCTTGACGTAGAAGTTGATGCCGCCGAGGAACTTGTCATCGGCCACGGCGTCCTTGGCCAACACATCCTTGCCATCCTGACCAGCGATGGGGCCCTTCCAGATCACGAAGCTGCCATCCTTCAGACCAGCCTTGACCTTCTCGACCTTCTCCTTCACGTCAGCGGGCACCTTGTCGGAGATGGACACGATGTCGATCGCCCCTTCCTTGACGCCCCACCACACGCCACCGGTCTGCCACGTGCCTTCCAAAGCATCCTTGGTGGCCTTGATGTAGTACGGGCCCCAGTTGATGACACTGGAAGCCAGGTGTGACTTCGGCCCGAACTGGCTCATGTCAGAGTCCCAGCCAAAGGCGTACTTGCCGGCCTTCTCTGCCGTTTGCAGCACGGCGGGCGAATCGGTGTTCTGGAAGAGCACATCGGCCCCCTGGTTGATCAGGCTTTGCGCACCTTCGGTTTCCTTGGGAGGATCGAACCAGCCGTTCACCCACACCACCTTGGTCTTGATCTTGGGGTTGACGCTTTGCGCGCCCAGCGTGAAGGAGTTGATGTTGCGGATCACCTCGGGGATGGGGATCGAGCCCACCACGCCGATCACGCCGGATTTGCTCATGCCGCCGGCGATCACACCAGCCATGTAGGCGCCTTCATAGGTGCGCGAGTCATAAGTGCGCATATTGGGCGCAGTCTTGTAGCCGGTGGCGTGCTCGAACTTCACATTGGGGTTGTCGGCTGCGACCTTGAGCATGGGCTCCATGTAGCCGAAGGTGGTGCCGAAAACCAGGGTGTTGCCCTGGCTCACCAGGTCACGCAGCACGCGCTCGGCCTCTGGGCCCTCGGGCACCTTCTCGACGAAGGTGGTCTTGACCTTGTCGCCGAATTCCTTTTCTACGGCCAGGCGGCCAGCGTTGTGGGCAAAGGTCCAGCCTGCATCGCCCACCGGGCCCACATAGGCGAAAGCGATCTTGAGCGGGCCGGCCGGCGCCGCCGCGGCCGAGGCAGCCGACGCGGGCTCGGAAGCCGCAGGTGCTGCAGGTGTTTCTGCTTTCTTGCCGCAACCAACGAGGGCAGCGGTGGCGGCCAGCGTGGCCCAGCCGGCCACCTTGAGCAAAGAGCGCTTGGACAGAGTCGTGGTCATGTCATCTCCAGGGTTGAGAACTGCTTGTCAGAGAGATTGGATTGCGCACTGCAGCAATGATCGTGCCGCGATCATGCCAATTCACGTGCCAGGATGGAAGGGCTTGCCCAAGGAAGCGGGCATGTTGATGCGAATCCACGTCGGATTGCGCGAGATCAATACCAAGACCACGATGGTGGAAAGGTAAGGCAGCATGGTGAGCCATTGGCTGGGGATCTGCACGCCCTGCCCTTGCAGTTGAAACTGCAGCATCGTGACGCCGCCGAACAGATAGGCCCCCAGCAACACGCGCGCCGGGCGCCATGTGGCAAAGGTGGTCAGGGCCAGGGCGATCCAGCCTTTGCCTGCCACCATGCCTTCCACCCACAGGGGAGTGTAGACCAGCGAGATATAGGCCCCCGCCAAACCGCACAAGGCCCCGCCCATCATCACGGCGGCCAGGCGGATGCGCCGAACGGCATAGCCCAGCGCGTGTGCCGATTCAGGCGACTCGCCCACCGCACGCAAGACCAGGCCAGCACGCGATTTCATCAAGAACCGGCTGAGTCCCAGGGTCAGCGCCACCGCCGCATAGACCAGCGGGTGGTGCTTGAAAAAAGCCGGCCCCACGAAGGGCAGATCCGACAAGAAGGGGATGTCGAAATGGGCGCGCTCAGGCAGGCGCTGTTGGGTGTAGCTGATGCCAACGAAAGCGCTCAAACCGGCGCCAAAGAGGCTCAGCGCCAGGCCACTGGCGTACTGGTTGGTGTTGAGCCAGATCACCAGCACGCCAAACACCATGGCCATGCCCGCGCCGGCCAGTGCACCGGCCGCGAACCCCAGGGTATCGCTGCCCGTGTGCACGCAGGTGGCGTAGCCAGCAATGGCCGCCACCAGCATCATGCCCTCGGCCCCCAGATTGAGCACGCCGGCGCGCTCGTTGATCAACAGCCCCAAGGCAGCCAGAGCCACCACCGTGCCGGCGTTGAGCGTGGCGGCAATCAGCAGCGCCAGCGAATCAGCGGTCAGTCCGGTCATTTGGATGTCACCCAACGCAAACGTTGATGGATGAAGGTGTCGCAGGCCAGGAGCGCGAACAGCAGCAGCCCCTGGAAGACACCGGTCAAGGCCTTGGGCAGTCCCAGGCGCGACTGCGCGAGCTCACCGCCAATGTAGAACATGCTCATCAGCACCGCCGAAAACACGATGCCCACTGGATTGAGGCGACCGACGAAGGCCACGATGATGGCGCCAAAGCCGTAGCCCAAAGGGATGTAGGGCGTGAGCTGGCCCTGGGGACCAGCAGCGTCAAGGCCACCAGCCAGGCCAGCCATGCCGCCGGAGAGCAGCAAGCCCGTCCACAGCGCGCGCCGCGACGAGAAGCCCGCGTAGCGCGCCGCCGCCGGTGCCAGCCCGCCCACCTGAAGCTGGAAACCAGCATGCGTGCGGGCCATGAACACCGTCAGGATCAGCACGGCCAGGGCCGCAAAACCCACACCCACGTTCATGCGCAACCCCGTCATGAGCTTGGGCACGCGGGTCATCTCCAGGAAGGTGATGGTCTGAGGGAAGTTGTAGCCCTGAGGGTCCTTCCAGGGGCCATAGACCAGGTAGCTCAGCACCATGTCGGCCACATAGACCAGCATCAGGCTGACCAGGATCTCGCTGGCATTGAAGCGGTCACGCAGCAAGGCCACGATGGCCGCCCACAGCATGCCCCCCACCGCACCGGCCAGCAACACCAGCAGCCAGATGGCCGAGCTGCTCTCAGGCGTGGCGCGCATGGCCACACCACCGGCGAACACCGCGCCCATGATGAATTGACCTTCCGCGCCGATGTTCCAGATGTTGGCCCGAAAGCACACCGCCAGGCCAAGACCAATGAGGATCAAGGGCGTGGCCTTGACGCTCAGTTCAGACAGCGCATAGCTGCTATTGAGCGGCTCGACGAAGAACATCTGCAAGCCCGCCAGCGGGTCTTTGCCCAGGGCGATGAACAGCAGCACCCCGATGACCACGGTGATGGCCAAGGCCACCAAGGGCGAGGCCAGCATCAGCGTGGTCGACGGCGTGGGCCTGGGCTCAAGCTTGAACATGCTCGCCCTCCGCCATCTGCCCCGTCGCTGCCGGCTTGTCCCACAGGCCGCTCATCCACTCGCCCAGGCGCTCGATCGTGGCTTGTGCCGTAGCCAAGCTGGGCGACAGGCGCCCTTGCGCCATGACCATCAAGCGGTCGCACACCTCGAACAACTCGTCCAGCTCCTCGCTCACCACCAGGATGGCGCAGCCTGCATCACGCAGCTTGAGCAGCTCGCCGCGGATCTGTGCCGCGGCGCCCACGTCCACACCCCAGGTGGGCTGTGACACCAGCAGCACGCGCGGCGCGGCGTCGATCTCGCGGCCCATGATGAACTTCTGCAGATTGCCCCCAGACAGGCTCTTGGCCGGCGCATGCGCCCCCGCGGCCTTGACATTGAAACGCTCGATCAACTCGCTGGTCATGCCCATCACGCCCTTCATGCGCAGCCAGCCGCCCGGGCCCACGGCATCCATGCGGGTCAGCAAGGTGTTCTGGGCCAGCGACATGGTGGGCACGGCGCCGCGCCCCAGCCGCTCTTCGGGCACGCTGTGCAGGCCCAGCTTGCGGCGCTTCATGGGCCGAGCGCGGCTGATGTCATGCCCGAACAAGGTGACGCTGCCAGGGGCTCCTCGTGGGTCTTCGCCACTGAGCACAGCCATGAGTGCCTGCTGGCCATTGCCCGAGACACCCGCGATGCCCACGATCTCGCCGGCACACAGGGCGAAGTTCACGGCCTTGAGGCTGACACCGAAAGGGTCGTCACTCGGCACGCTCAGGCCTTTGACAGCCAATGCCACATCACCCAGCATGGGCGCGCCGTGGCGCAACTCGATCGGCTCGGATCCGATCATCAGCCGCGACAGGCTGGCATTGCTCTCGTTGCGCGGGTCGACCTCACCGGTGACCTTGCCGCCGCGCATCACCGTGCAGTGGTGGCACAAGGCGCGGATCTCATCGAGCTTGTGGCTGATGTAGAGAATGGAACAGCCTTTGTCGGCCAGTTGACGCAAGGTGCCAAACAGTTTCTCGACCGCCTGGGGAATCAGCACCGAGGTCGGCTCGTCGAGAATCAGCAGTTGCGGGTTGGTCATCAGCGCACGCACGATTTCGATGCGCTGGCGCTCACCCACCGTCAGCGAGTGCACATGCCTGTCCGGATCAAGCTCCAGCCCGTATTCGCCGGACACCTCGCGGATGCGCTTGGTCACCTCTTCCAGACTCAGGGACTTGTCCAGCCCCAGCCAGACATTCTCGGCCGCCGTGAGGGTGTCGAACAAGGAGAAATGCTGGAAGACCATGCTGATGCCCAGCGCCCTGGCCTCCTGCGGTGACTTGATGTGCACCTGCTGGCCATTGAAGAAGACCTCGCCGGCGTCGGGTTTGACCGAGCCGAAGATGATCTTCATGAGCGTGGATTTGCCCGCGCCGTTCTCACCCAGCACCGCGTGGATCTCGCCAGGCTGAACCTTGAGGCCCACGCCGTCGTTGGCGAGCACGCCCGGATACTGCTTGGTGATCCCGCGCAACTCAAGACGAAGGGTCATGCTGCTGTCCGTGTTTTGTATACAGTTTTACCAGCAATCAGCGTGCCTACCAAGTTGCGTTCATCCCCAAGCGTCATCCAGGCAAAGACGCGTTCGTGCAGGTTCCCCGAGGCCTTGGCCACCTCGTCGCGGTGCGAGGCCACTGGCTCGACCGCCCAGTCCCACACGGCCAGATCGGCCATGCAGCCGGGGTCCACATGCCCCATTTCGTGCGCCAGCCCCAGATGCCGCGCCGCACCCAGGGTGGCGGTGAACAAGGCCTTCCAGGCGGTCAGGCGCGTGCCTTGCATGGCCTGGATCTTGTAGGCATCGGCCATGTTGCGCAGCATCGACAGGCTGGTGCCGCCGCCCACATCACTGGCCAGGCTCACGTTCACGCCCCCGCGCTCCGCGCCGGCCCAGTCGAACAGGCCGCTGCCCAGAAACAGGTTGGAAGATGGACTGTGCGCGATCTGGGCGCCATGCTCGCGCAGCACGGCGCGGTCGCGCTCGTCCAGCCAGATGCCATGGGCCAGCACGGCCCGCGCGCCGATCAGGCCATCGCGGTCGTAGACGTCCAGGTAGCTGCGAGCATCGGGAAACAGCTCGGCCACCCAGCGCACCTCGTCGCGGTTTTCGGCCACGTGGGTTTGCATGTACGTGCCGGCGTAGGTCTGGCAAAGCTGGCCGGCCATCTTCAGTTGTGCGGGCGTGCTGGTGGGCGCGAAACGCACCGTCACCGCGAAGGACTGTCGGCCCTTGCCATGCCACTGCTCGATCAGGTCGACGCAATCGCGTTCGGCTTGCTCGACATCGTCACGCAAGCCATCTGGCGCGTGCCTGTCCATGAGCACCTTGCCTGTGACCAGGCGCATGTGCTGTGCGTGCGCTTCCTCGAACAAGGCCTGCGCGCTGACCTTGTGCACGGTCGGGAACACAACCGCACTGGTCGTGCCGTTGGCCCACAGGGCCCGCAGAAAGCGCTGGGCACCCTCCCTCGATGCCGTCGGGTCGGCATAGCGGCGCTCGGCCGGAAAGGTGTAGGTGTTGAGCCAGTCCAGCAGGGCGGTGCCAAAGCTGGCGATCACATCCAGTTGCGGGCAGTGCACGTGCGTGTCGATGAAGCCGGGCATGATCAGTCGGCCACGGTGGTCTTCGACGGGCGCCGCCAGCCAGTCGTCACCCAGCGACTGGACGCGCGGCTGTACCGCCACGACGCGGCCATCGTCGATGAGCACGGCATGATCCGGGCGCCAGCGCACGCCGGCTGCCTCGTGCGGCGCAGCAAAACCCGGGTCCTCGGTGAAGTCCAGCACATCGCCCCACAACACGAGCCGCCCAGATGACGAGGGGCCTTGCCAGGAGGGCTGGGTGGAGGTGGTCGGGTCTGTGCCAGGATCAGTCATCTAGGGCGGCGGTCAACTGGCGCTGCGCACGGGCAGGGCCTGGGCGCGCGTGGGTGGACGAACAAGCTGCAGACTGCGCACGACGTCGCGCACCTGCTCGCGTAGCCAACGGCTCGCTGCGGAATGGTGCGTCAGGTCATGCCAGAGCTGATAGTAGTTCATTGGCGGGAAGCTCACGGGGCATCGCACGATCTTCACGCGCAACTGTTGCGCATAGCGCTCACAGAAGCGGCGACCCGTGGTGAGCACGAGCAAGGATCCGGCCACCATATAGGGCAGTTGCGCGAAATGCGGGTTGCGCACGACGATGTTGCGGCGCAGGCCCTGCGCGGCCAAGTGCTCGTCGATGATGCCCAGCGCGCCGGGGTGCAGGGCCGACGGCGCGATGTGCTCCGCCGCCAGGTACTGCTCGACAGACCAGGCGCGCTTACCCTCCTTGGGCAGCCGCGCTGCGGGGTGGTCTTCGGACACCATGCAGACGACCTCGTCGGTCACCAGGCGGCCCAGATGGAGCTCATCTGAAGGCTCCAGCCAGTTGCCGATGACCAGGTCGACCTCACCGCGCGCCAGGCTGCGACGGTAGTCCAGATCTGCGGACAAGGGGATCACGTCGATGCGCACGTGTGGCGCCAGCTTGCGCAGACGCAGCGTCAGCTCCGGCAGGAAGTAAGGATCGAGGTAATCGGTGGCGGCCAGGCGGAAGGTCAGGCTGGTAGTGGCCGGGTCGAACTCGCGCACCGAATTCTTGTGGCCGAACATGCTCTGCGCGTGCTGCAGGATGGCCGCGGCGGGCTCCAGCAGGCTGAGCGCCACATCGGTGGGGGCCATGGTCTGCCCGCAGCGGACCAGCAAAGGGTCGCCCGTCAACTCGCGCAGGCGCTTGAGTTGAGAGCTGACAGCAGGTTGGCTGGATTGCAGGCGAACGGCCGCCCGCGAGACGCTGCATTCGGTGATCACGGTGTGCAGGACACGTATCAGGGAGAGGTCGATCTTCTCGAAAAGCGTGCTCTTATTCATACGTCAACACTGATAATGCTTATTCGCGAAATGGTATGGCCAGAGCCTACACTGGCGATACCCTCTTCGTGGTGTGTGGATGCACGGGCGTGGCTTTTGCAAACACATGAGCCGCAAAGACCTGTCTGCCCAAAGTTCGCTCCAAAGGAACCCGCCCATGAGCACCATCGCCCCCCGCCCGATCCGTTTCGTGCACCAGGGGCAGATACGGGAAGTGAGCGGCTTGCCGCCCACCACCACCGTGTTGCAATGGTTGCGCGAACATGCGCACTGCACGGGCACCAAAGAGGGGTGCGCCGAGGGCGACTGTGGTGCATGCACGGTGGTGGTGGGCGAGCTGGACGCGAGCACCGGCGCCTGGCAACAAAAGACGGTCAATGCCTGCATCCAGTTCCTGCCCACGCTGGATGGCAAGGCCCTGGTAACGGTGGAAGACCTCCATGGCGCGGATCGCCCATCGCTGCACCCCTGCCAGCAAGCCATGGTGGACTGCCACGGTTCGCAATGCGGCTTCTGCACACCGGGTTTCGTGATGTCGTTGTGGCACGTCTACCAGACGCATGAGCAGGCACCGACCCGGTCGGATCTGGCCGACGCCCTGTCCGGCAATCTGTGCCGCTGCACGGGCTACCGCCCCATCCTGGATGCCGGACAGAAAATGTTCGAGGCGCCCCGCCCTGCTGTTGACAACGCCCCCTTGCTGTCCCTCATGGCAGCGCTGCGTCAGCCAACTCCCCAGGGCCTGGTTTATGAGGGCCCGTCTGCCACGGACAGCACAGTGAAGAGCCGCTTCTTCGCGCCCAGCAGCCTCGATGAACTGGCGCAACTGCGCCAGGCCATGCCCCACGCACGCCTGCTGGCCGGCAGCACCGACATCGGCCTGTGGGTCACCAAGCAGTTCAAGACTGTGGGCGACATCATCTACCTGGGTCAGGTGCCGGCGCTGCAAACCATCACCCAACTCGCGCCACAGGGCGATCAGCCTGGCGCACTGGAGATCGGCGCGGGTGTGAGCCTGGAGCAGGCCTGGTCCACCTTGACCGATGCGCTCCCCGCCCTGCGCGAGATCTGGCTGCGTTTTGCCTCGCCACCCGTTCGGCATGCCGGCACCCTGGTCGGCAACCTCGCCAACGGTTCGCCCATCGGCGACAGTGCGCCCATCCTCCTGGCTCTGGACGCCTCGGTCTTGCTGCGCTGCGGCAAGCAGACCCGCGAGATGCCCTTGTCCGCCTTCTACCTGGACTACATGAAGAACGCGCTGCAAGCGGGCGAGTTCATCCAGTCGGTACGCATCCCCTTGCCGCGTGTCGAACAAGGCCAGATCCTGAGGGCCTACAAGATCTCCAAGCGCCGGGACAGCGACATCTCCGCGCTGTGCGCCGGTCTGTACATCCAGCTTGACGGCGAGGTGATCCGCGATGCACGCTTGGGCTGGGGTGGCATGGCGGCCACGGCCAAGCGGGCCCACCTGGCGGAAGCCGCTCTGATCGGCCAGCCCTGGACCGAGGCCACGCTGCGGCAAGCACAAGCGGCCCTGGCGCAAGACTTCCAGCCCATGACCGACCTGCGCGCCACCAAGGACTACCGCCACAAGGTGGCCGCCAACCTGCTGGAGCGTTTCTGGCTGGAGACCCGGCCTGCTTCGCCGCTGGCAGCGAGCCAGGTTCAAGTCTGGCCGGCCCAGGCCGCCTGAGTCGTGACGAAGGGCAAGCACCATGAACAAGACCGTTGAAGCCTTTCAGACTGCCACCGTGGCCGGCCAGGCACTGCCGCATGAATCGGCGCACCTGCATGTGGCGGGCCAAGCCACCTACATTGATGACCTGCCCGAACTCGCCGGCACCCTGCACGCGGCCATCGGCATGTCGCCCGTCGCGCATGGCCGGCTGGAGTCCATCGATGTCGCGGGCCTGAAAAAGCTGGCCGGGGTCGTCGATGTCTTGACCGCTGCCGACATCCCCGGCGTCAACGACTGCGGCGCTATCGTCCACGACGACCCCATCCTGGCTGAAGGCGAGGTCCACTACCTGGGCCAGCCCATCTTCGTGGTCCTCTCGGCCAACCGGGAGACCGCGCGCCGCGTGGCGGCCAAGGTCGCCGACTTCGTCAAGATCACACCCCTGCCCGCCTTGCTGACGCCCGATGCGGCCCATGCGGCGCAGCGCTATGTGGTGCCCCCCATGCACCTGCATCGCGGCGACACGGCGCAGGCATTGGCCCAGGCCCCTGAGCGTTTGCAAGGCCGCTTCGACCTGGGCGGCCAGGAGCAGTTCTACCTCGAAGGCCAGATCTCGTATGCCATCCCGAAAGAGAACGATGGCCTGCTGGTGCACTGCTCCACGCAGCACCCCAGCGAGATGCAGCATGCCGTGGCCCATGCCCTGAACCTGCATGCGCACCATGTGCTGGTCGAATGCCGCCGCATGGGTGGCGGCTTTGGCGGCAAGGAGTCGCAGTCGGCGGTGTTCGCGTGTATCGCGGCCGTCGCGGCCCACAAGCTCAAGCGGCCGATCAAGCTGCGCCCCGATCGCGACGACGACTTCATGATCACGGGCCGGCGCCACTGCTTCTATCACGAGTTCGATGTGGGCTATGACGAGGCTGGCCGCGTGCTGGGTGCCAAGGTCGACATGGTGTCTCGGGCTGGGTTCTCGGCCGACCTGTCCGCGCCGGTGATGACCCGGGCGCTGTGCCATTTCGACAATGCCTATTACCTGCCGGCAGTCGATCTGCATGGCTACTGCGCCCGCACCAACACACAGAGCAACACGGCCTTTCGTGGTTTTGGCGGGCCGCAGGGTGCACTGGCCATCGAGGTGATCCTCGATTCGATCGCGCGCCAACTCGGCAAGGACCCATTGGACGTGCGCCTGGCCAATCTGTATGGCATCGATGACCGCAACACCACGCCCTATGGGCAACTGGTGGAAGACAACGTGCTGCACCCTTTGCTGGATGAACTGGCCCGCAGCAGCGACTACCGGGCTCGCCGCGCCGCGCTGTCCGCCTTCAACGTCAGCAGCCCCGTGCTCAAGAAAGGCATCGCGCTCACGCCCGTCAAGTTCGGCATCTCCTTCAACGTGGTTCACCTCAACCAGGCCGGCGCGCTGGTGCACGTCTACAGCGACGGCAGCATCCTGGTCAACCATGGCGGCACCGAGATGGGCCAGGGCCTGAACACCAAGGTCGCGCAGATGGTGGCCCATGTGCTGGGCGTCAAGGCGCAACGCGTGCGCGTCACGGCCACGGACACCAGCAAGGTGGCCAACACCTCGGCCACGGCCGCCTCGACCGGCTCGGACCTCAATGGCAAGGCCGCTGCCGACGCCGCACAGCAGATCCTGACCAGGTTGACGGCGATGTTGGCCAAGCGCCATGGCGTGCCCGAGGAGCTGATCCGCTTCTCGGATGACATGGTGCAAGTCGGTGCCGAGACGCTGCGCTTCGACGACGTGGTGATGGACGCCTACATGACCCGCGTGCAGTTGTGGTCCGACGGCTTCTACGCCACGCCCAAGCTGCATTGGAACCGCGAGACCATGCAGGGGCGGCCCTTCTTCTACTTCGCCTATGGTGCCGCCGTGAGCGAGGTGCTGGTCGATACGCTCACTGGCGAATGGAAACTGCTGCGCGCCGATGTGCTGCACGACGTCGGCCAGTCCATCAACCCCGCGCTGGACATCGGCCAGGTCGAAGGCGCCTTCATCCAGGGCATGGGTTGGCTGACCAGCGAAGAGCTGTGGTGGCACCCGCAAAGCGGCAGGCTGATGACCCACGCGCCGTCCACCTACAAGATCCCCACGGCCAGCGACTGCCCGGCCGACTTCCATTTCAAGCTGTTCGACAACCAGAACGTGGAAGACACGGTCTACCGCTCCAAGGCCGTGGGCGAGCCGCCTCTGCTGCTGCCTTTCTCGGTCTTCCTGGCCATCCGCGATGCCATCTCGTCTGTTGGCCAGCATCGCGTCGACCCGCCCTTGCGCGCCCCAGCCACGCCAGAGGCCATCCTCGATGCTGTGGACGCCGTCAAGGCTGCCGCCTCATGTCCAGCCTGAGTGCCCCGGACCTGCGACGCCTGGCCTGCGAGTGGGAGCAGGCTGGGCAGCGTGCCATGGTGATCACGGTCAGCCAGAGCCAAGGCTCCACGCCGCGTGATGCGGGCACGCGCATGCTGGTGAAGGCAGATGGGCTTGCTGGCAGCATCTTGGGGACGCTTTTTGGCACCATTGGTGGCGGCCACCTGGAATGGCAGGCCATCGACCTGGCCAGGCAAGCCCTGGCCGAGTGTGCAACAGGCGTGCCCGCAGCCTGGACGCAGACCTTCGCGCTGGGCCCGGCCCTCGGCCAATGTTGCGGCGGCGTGGTCACGCTCCATTTCGCCCCGCTGGATGAACAAGCGATCGCGCAATGGCCTGTCAGCGGGCGGATGCACATCGAACTCCATGGTGCTGGCCACGTCGGGCAAGCCATCATCAGGATCCTGAAGGATCTCGATTTCTCTGTGCGCTGGATCGATACACGCGACAGCGGCGACGAATGCTGCGGCCTGCCCGATGAGGCGACCTTGCAAGGCCTGCCGCCACACATCGTCTGGCTGCCATCCGATTGCCCCGAGGCCGAAGTGGCAGACGCTCCGCCCGGCGCCATCCACCTGGTCCTCACCCACCGGCATGACCTGGACCTGCGCATCATCGAAGCCGTGCTCAAGCGCAACGACAGCCTGTTTGCCGGGCTGATCGGCTCGCGCACCAAGAAGGCCAGGTTCCTGCACAGGCTCGAAGCAAAAGGCCTGAGCACCGCACAGCTCGCGCACATGACCTGCCCTATCGGCCTGCCAGGCCTGCAGGGCAAGGAGCCCGCCGTGATCGCGGTCGCCGTGGCGGCGCAACTGCTGATGATCCAGCAGTCACAATCCACACTCGACACCGCCATTTCATTCGAACAAACCCCGTCTTCGCCGTGAGCCCACACAGCACGCTGCTGATCCAGAACGCCGACTGCGTCGCCACCATGGACGACCAAGGCACCGAGTGGCGTGACGCCAGCATCCTGATCCAGGGCCACGAGATCATCGCCGCCGGCCCCACCGCATCCCTGCCCAAGGACTTGCTGGACCAGGCCACGCAGACCATCGATGCGCGAGGCCACATCGTCATCCCCGGGCTGGTGAACACCCATCACCACATGTTCCAGAGCCTCACGCGGGCCGTACCCGCCGCGCAGAACGCCGAGCTGTTCAGTTGGCTGCGTACGCTCTACCCCATGTGGGCCAGGCTGACGCCAGAGATGATCCACGTCTCCACGCAAGTGGCAATGGCCGAGTTGCTGCTCAGTGGCTGCACGACCAGCAGCGATCACCTCTACCTCTACCCCAATGGCGTGCGACTCGACGACAGCATCGCCGCCGCGCAAGACATCGGCATGCGCTTCCATGCCTGCCGAGGCAGCATGAGCGTGGGCGAAAGCGCAGGCGGCCTGCCGCCAGACAGCCTCGTCGAAAAGGAAGCGGACATCCTCAAGGAAAGCCAGCGGCTGATCGACACCTTCCACGACGCCAGCCGCCACGCCATGCTGCGCGTGGCATTGGCCCCTTGCTCGCCGTTTTCCGTCAGCCCCGACTTGATGCGGGAGTCGGCGCGCCTGGCGCGTAGCAGCGGCCAAGCCGGCGTGCGTCTGCACACCCACCTCGCCGAGAACGACCACGACCTGGCCTACACGCGCGAGAAGTTCAATTGCACGCCAACCGAATACGCCGAGTCACAGGAGTGGCTGGGCGATGACGTCTGGCATGCGCACTGCGTCAAACTCGACGATCACGGTATCGGCCGTTTTGCCGCCACGGGCACGGGCGTGGCCCATTGCCCTTGCAGCAATATGCGGCTGGCCTCTGGCATTGCGCCCGTGCGACGCATGCTCGACGCGGGCGTGCCCGTGGGCCTGGGTGTGGACGGCTCGGCCAGCAACGATGCCGCCCACATGCTCGGTGAAGCCCGCCAGACCATGCTGCTGGCCCGTGTTGGACGCAGCCTCGTGCCTTTTGGCTGCGACCACGGCCCCTCAGACATGACTGCACATGACGCCTTGCGAGTGGCCACCCGGGGCAGTGCCCGGGTACTGGGCCGCGACGACATCGGGCAGATCGCGCCAGGCATGGCGGCCGACCTGGCCATCTATGACCTGCGCACCTTGGGCATGGCCGGCAGTGCCGTACACGACCCCGTGGCCTCATTGCTGATGACCCAGCCCGCACAGACCGCATGGACCATCGTGCATGGCCGCATCGTGGCCGATCATGGCCGGATCACCACCGTGGATCTGGCCCGCGTGGTCGAGCGCCACAATCAGTTGGCCAGGGCGTTGGCCGGGCATTGAAGGGTTCTTAAGCCATCGGCATCAGGCCTTCTTTTGCTGGCGACGTCGCTGATAAGCCACCACCCCCAGCCCCGCCAAGACCAGGGCCATCACTTCGGGCTCGGGCACCGCTGCGGTTTGAATCCCGATCTTGTATTGCTGCAAGGAGGCGTAGGCCGCGCTGCCTTGCCCCACGGCGCCCGCACCCAGCAGGAGATCCAGGGCAGATAAACCAATCGGCTGCGAGGCAGCAAAGCTCAGCGAGCCCGACGCGCTGTGAGCACCAAGCGATGACTGGCCGGCCGTGAGCGACACGATGGTGTAGGGCGTGTTCTGGCCCAGCATGTCCGCGCCATTGACCACCACCCATCGAGACACCAGGCCAGCCACGACGCCGGCCTGCGAACCTTGCGAGTCGGCTGCCGAAGCGCGGTGCTCACCCGCCACCGTTTCAGTCAAGCCCGTGATGGTGACACCCGCCTTGGGCGTGATCACGATGGGAAAGGGTTTGCCGGCGTAGCTGTCGAAGGAGCCCACCACGCCATTGGTTTCCAGGATGCCACCCAGCGCGTAGGTGTTGTAGCTCAGGTTAGAGAACGTGACATCGCCACCGCTGGTGCTGACAGTCGCGCCGGTCAGGAAGGTGTCCTCGTAGCTCAAGACATAGTTGCCCGCGTCAATGCTGACAGAGGCGGCTTGGGCGGCGGGCAGAACCCCCAGCAGGCCTGCAGACAAGGCTGCGATCACAACATTCTTCACGGCGCACCTATATTTGTAACGATATGTGTGTGAACTATAGCCACCGTGATTTCACTCGTGTTCGCTTTTTAGCCCCTCAGGCGTGGGGAGGGTTACCCCTCGAATCCATGGACTCTTCCATCTGGCAAAAAACCCCAATCAAAGCCCTTATTGCAGCGCCGCACCGGCCTCGAACCAGCGGGCCAGAACCGCTCTTTCAGCGTCAGTGATACCCGTGGCGTTGTTCATGGGCATGGCTTTGAGCACCACCGCTTGCTGGTAGATCTGCTGCGCGTGTGAGCCGATCAGGTCGGGCGAGCTCAGCATCACGCCTTTGTTGGCCAGTTGCGGGTTGTGGCACAGCACACACCGTTGTGTGACGATGGCCTGCACTTCGGCGAACTTCGGCGCAGGTGCGGCCTTGGCCTCTGCCGAGCTGGCCACCGGTGCCGGCGCCAACCAGACCGCCACACCCAGCAGCACGACCACCCCAGCCAGAGCCCAGCCCCAAGGCGCGCCCTTGCCGACCACCTCGGTCTTGTGACGGGCCACGAAGAAGTGCCGGATCAAGGCACCGGCCAGCATGATCAGCACGAGCACCAGCCAGTTGTGCGCGTGCCCATAGGCCCAGCCATAGTGGTTGCTGAGCATGGCGAACAACACCGGCAGCGTGAAGTAGGTGTTGTGCACGCTGCGCTGCTTGCCCCTCTGCCCGTGGACAGGGTCAACCGGCTCGCCGGCCTTCATGGCCGCAACCACCTTGCGCTGCCCCGGAATGATCCAGAAGAAGACATTGGCGCTCATGGCCGTGGCCATCATGGCTCCCACCAGCAGGAAGGCCGCACGCCCGGCAAACAACTGACAGGCCAGCCAGGCGGCCAGCACCACGATGGCCAGCACGCACAGGCCCACCAGCTTGTCACCATTGGGCTTTTGCCCCAAGGTCCGGCAGATCAGGTCATACAGAATCCAGAAGCCCGCCAGAAAGCCCAGAGCGGACAGCACGGCCACACCGGGCGACCAGGCGTGTACCGACTTGTCGATGAGGAAGGTGCCTGCGTTGAACAGGTACAAGACCGTGAACAAGGCAAAGCCGCTGAGCCAGGTCGAATAGCTCTCCCAGAAGAACCAATGCAGGTGCTCGGGCAGGCTCTTGGGCGCCCCCAGGTACTTCTGCGGGTTGTAGAAGCCGCCGCCATGCACGGCCCACAGCTCGCCGCCCACACCCTTGTCCTTCAGCTGCTGGTCCTTGGGTGGCGTCAACGAGTTGTCCAGCCAGACGAAATAGAACGACGATCCGATCCAGGCAATGGCCACGATCACATGGGTCCAGCGCAGCAGCAGGTTGACCCAATCCAGGGCATAGGCCAACAAGGGCGACATCTCGATCATCGATGGTCCTCGGTCAAGCAAGCGGATCAGCTGCCACGGTAGGTGGAATACGACCACGGGCTCACCAGCAAAGGCACGTGGTAGTGGGACTGCGCATCGGCGATACCGAAATCAAGCGGCACCTTGCCCAGAAAGGCGGGCTTGGGCAGCACCACGCCCTTGGCCCTGAAATAGCCCTCGACATCGAAGATGAGGCGGTAGCAGCCCGTCTTGAAATCGCTGCCTGAGAGCAAGGGCCGATCCAGGCGGCCATCCGCGTTGGTGACCACGCTGCGCAGCGACAACCAGCGGCCATCGCCGCAACCATCGGGCGAGGTCTCGCGCACATAAAGCTCCAGCTTCATGCCTTCGGCAGGCGTGCCATGAACGGTGTCCAGCACGTGGGTGGTCAGAAACCCGGTATGGGGTGTGGTGTCAGAAGAGGCTTGTTCTTGGCTCATAGAGGGCTCCCGCTCGGGCGCTGGCACACAACCTTGATCGCTGCGTGCTTGTGTGCATGGCTTGCATGTGCGATCTGAAAGTGTATACACTTTAAACATGATGAGCGCTGCACGCAAGACATCTCCTTCCACTTCATACACAAGCAGTCGGCGTGCCCGCCTGCCGCGCGCCGATGCCACCCTCATCTCCACGGCCGATGCACCAGATTCGACATCGGACGCCTCCAGCACCGAGCACATCGTGGCAGCCGTGACACGCGCCATCGTGGAGCATCGCCTGTTGCCAGGGGCCAAACTGGTGGAGCAGAGGCTGGGCGACCGGTTCGGCGTGTCTCGCACCGTGGTCAGGCAGGCACTGTTCCGGCTGTCTGAGCTGAAGCTGGTCAAGCTTGAGCCTGCGCGCGGGGCCTTCGTGGCCGCACCATCGGTCAAGGAAGCCCGCGAGGTCTTCGCCGTGCGCCGCATGGTGGAGGCACAGATGCTGCGCGAGTTGATTGCCTGCATCAAGCCGGCCGACATCCGCGCACTCAAGGCCCACCTCAAGGCCGAGCGCGACGCCGTGACCCGCATCGACGTGCCCTCGCGCACCAAGCTGCTGTTTGACTTCCATGTGCGGCTGGCCGAGGTGCTGGGCAACCAGGTGCTGGTCGACCTCGTTCAAGAGCTGGTCTCGCGCTGCTCGCTGATCACGCTGATGTACCAGTCTGCCGATGACGCGCAGGCCTCGAATGCCGAACACATGCAGCTGCTCAAGGCCATTGAAGCACGCGACACCGATCTGGCCTTGCATCTGCTGGACGACCATCTCCAGACGGTGGAGCACCAACTGACCGAACAACCCCGCACGGCTGCCCCGCTCTTGAACGCGGCCCTGCCCACGACCTGATTGACGTCACGCCTGTCATGAACACCAGCACCACGCCCTACCCTCGCGACCTCATTGGCTACGGCCGCACGCCACCGCACGCCCAGTGGCCCGATGGCGCGCGCATCGCCGTGCAGTTCGTGCTCAATTACGAAGAAGGCGGCGAGAACAGCGTGCTGCATGGCGATGCCGGCAGCGAGCAGTTCCTCAGCGAAATGTTCAACCCGGCCTCCTACCCGGACCGGCACCTGAGCATGGAGTCGATTTACGAATACGGTTCGCGCGTGGGTGTGTGGCGCATCCTGCGCGAGTTCGAAAAGCGCGGCTGGCCCTTGACGATCTTTGGCGTCAGCATGGCCTTGCAGCGCCATCCTGATCTCACCAAAGCATTTGTCGAGTTGGGCCATGAGATCGCCTGTCACGGCTGGCGCTGGATCCACTACCAGAACCTGGACGAGGCCACCGAGCGCGAGCACTTGGCGCTGGCGATGCAGATCATCGAGGAGTTGACCGGTCAGCGTGCCCTGGGCTGGTACACCGGACGCGACAGCCCGAACACCCGCCGCCTGGTGGCCGACTATGGCGGCTTTGCCTATGACAGCGACTACTATGGCGACGACCTCCCTTTCTGGACCGAGGTACAGCGCACCGATGGCCAGACCGTGCCACACCTGATCGTGCCCTACACCCTCGACGTCAACGACATGCGCTTTGCCCTGCCTCAAGGCTATTCGCAAGGCGAGGACTTCTTCACCTACCTGCGCGATACCTTCGATCTGCTGTATGCCGAAGGCGACCCCCATGGCGACAACGAGCCCAAGATGATGAGCGTGGGCATGCATTGCCGCCTGCTGGGGCGCCCGGGCCGTTTCAAGGCCTTCCAGCGCTTTCTGGACCATGTGGCCAAGCACGACAAGGTCTGGGTCTGCCGCCGTATTGACATCGCGCAGCACTGGCGCCAGGTACATCCTTACCAAGCCGCTCACCCGGCGTCGAACTGAAGCGTCCTGAAAGACCCTGCCATGAGCCTGACCCTGGACCGACTCAATGCAGCCTCAAGCGAGGGCTTCGTTGCCCTGCTCGATGGCGTCTACGAGCACTCACCGTGGATCGCCGAAGCGGCGGCTGCGGCCCGCCCTTTCAAGACCGTCATCCACCTCAAGCACGCGCTCGCGCAAGTGGTGAGACAAGCTGGCGCAGACCGTCAGAAGGCCTTGATCCGTGCTCACCCCGAGTTGGCAGGCAAGGCCGCGGTGGCCGGCCAGCTCACAGCCGAGTCCACCAGCGAGCAAAGCAAAGCCGGTCTCACGCATTGCACCGCCGATGAATTTGCCCGACTGCAGCAGCTCAATGCCGACTACAACACCCGGTTCGGCTGGCCTTTCATCCTTGCGGTGCGGGGCCCACGTGGACTGGGCCTGACACGCCAGCAGATCATTGAGACCTTCGCGCGCCGGCTGGACAACCCGGCCGACTTCGAACTGGCCGAATGCCTGCGCAACATCCACCGCATCGCCGAGATCCGCTTGAACGACAAGTTCGGCATCGAGCCCACACAAGGCAACCTGGTGTGGGACTGGGCCGAGCAACTCGCCGTGCACAGCGAACCCGAATTCGCGGCACAAGGCCAGCTCACCGTGACCTACATGACCACGGCTCACCAGGCCTGCGCGGCGCAATTGCTCGTGTGGATGCGCGAATGCGGCTTCGATGAGATCAGTGTGGACGCCGTGGGCAACGTGGTCGGCATCTACCATGGCAGCGATCGCAGTGCGCCACGCCTGCTCACCGGCTCACACTACGACACCGTACGCAATGGCGGCAAGTACGATGGCCGGCTGGGCATCTTCGTGCCCATGGCCTGTGTGCGGGCCCTGCACCAGCAAGGCCGGCGCCTGAGGCACGGCATCGAGGTGGTCGGTTTCTCTGAAGAAGAGGGCCAGCGCTTCAAGGCCACCTTCCTCGGGTCGGGGCCCCTGGTGGGCGACTTCGACCCAGCCTGGCTCGACCAGCTCGATGCAGACGGCATCAGCCTGCGCCAGGCCATGCAGTCCGCAGGGCTGAGCGCCGACATGGCCGACATCCTCAAGCTCCAGCGCCAGGCCAAAGACTATCTGGGCTTCGTTGAAGTCCACATCGAGCAAGGCCCCTGGCTGGACGAGATCGACCAGCCGCTGGGCGTGGTGACCGCCATCAATGGCAGCATGCGCTTTGCCGGCGAGGTCGTCGGCCTGGCCTCTCATGCGGGCACCACGCCCATGGATCGCCGCAAGGATGCCGCCGCAGCCGTGGCCGAGCTGGTCTTGTATGTGGAGCAACGCGCCGCCGCAGATGTCGCGTCAACACATGGCCCGTCGGTCGGTACCGTGGGTGTGCTGCACGTTCCCTCAGGCTCGATCAACGTGGTGCCAGGGCGCTGCCAGTTCACACTCGATCTGCGCGCGCCCGACGACGCACAGCGCGACGCCCTGGCCAAGGACGTGCAGCAAGCACTGGCCACCATCTGCGAGCGACGTGGTCTGCGCTACAAGCTGGAGTTGAGCATGCAAGCCTCGGCCGCGCCATCTGATCCGGCCTGGCAGGCCCGTTGGGAAGCGGCAGTCAGCCATGTGGGGCTGCCCGTGTTCAAGCTGCCCAGCGGAGCCGGCCACGATGCCATGAAGCTCCACGAGCTGATGCCGCAGGCCATGCTCTTCGTGCGTGGCGGCAATGCGGGCATCAGCCACAACCCGCTTGAAACCATCACCAATGACGATGCACAGTTGTGCGTCGATGCCTTCACGCACCTGCTGGAGCAGCTATGAGCACAGATGCACGTGCCGACCTTGCCGACTTCTACGCCCAACTCGACCAGTGGGTCGATGCCCATTTCGACGAAGAAATTCGCTTCCTGCAAGCCATGGTGCAGGTTCCAACCGACACGCCTCCCGGCAACAACGCACCCCACGCCCAGCGCACGGCCGAACTGGTACAAGCCTTTGGTTGGCAAGTTGAAGCCCATGCCGTGCCTGATGCCGAGGTCAAGGCCTATGGCTTGCAGAGCCTGACCAACCTCATCGTGCGCAGGCGCTTTGGACAAGGTGGTCGCGTGGTGGCGCTCAATGCGCATGGCGACGTGGTCCCCCCTGGCGAAGGCTGGACGCACAACCCCTATGGCGGTGAAATCGAGGACGGCAAGCTTTACGGCCGCGCCGCCGCCGTGAGCAAGAGCGACTTTGCCACCTTCAGCTTCGCCTTGAGGGCGCTCGAAGCCTTGAGCGCAGAGCACCCCGAGGCGGGCATCCACGGCGGTGTCGAGCTGCACTTCACCTATGACGAGGAGTTCGGGGGCGAGCTGGGTCCAGGCTGGCTGCTCAAGCAGGGCCTCACCAAGCCTGACCTGCTGATCGCCGCCGGCTTCAGCTACGAGGTGGTCACTGCCCACAACGGCTGCCTGCAGATGGAGGTGACCGTGCATGGCCAGATGGCACACGCGGCCATCCCGCACACTGGCATCGATGCGCTGCAAGGCACTGTGAAGATCCTCAACGCGCTGTACGCCCTCAACACCGACTACCAGCGCATCACCTCACAGGTACCCGGCATCAAGCACCCGTACCTGAACGTGGGCCGCATTGAAGGTGGCACCAACACCAATGTGGTCCCCGGCAAGGTCGTCTTCAAGCTGGACCGGCGCATGATCCCCGAGGAAGACCCCGTCACTGTGGAGGCCGATATCCGCCGCGTCATCACCGAGGCCGCAGCCAGCTTCCCCGGCATCAAGGTCGACATCAAACGGCTGCTGCTGGCGCATTCGCTCAAGCCTCTGCCGGGCAACGCGCCCCTGGTCACAGCCTTGCAAAAACATGGTGAAGCGGTGTTCGGTGAGCCCATCCCCACCAGCGGCACGCCGCTCTACACCGATGTGCGGCTGTACTGCGCCCAGGGCATCCCGGCCGTGATCTATGGCGCCGGGCCGCGCACGGTGTTCGAGTCCAACGCCAAGCGCGCTGACGAGCACCTGGTACTGGAAGACCTGCGCCGTGCCACCAAGGTGGTCGCCCGCACCCTGTGGGACATCTTGAGCTGAAGCCCGGTGACATACAGACCCGATGTAGACGGACTGCGCGCCATCGCGGTGCTTTCAGTCCTGGGTTTTCATGCCTTTCCCCAGTTCATGCCCGGCGGCTTCGTGGGCGTGGACATCTTCTTCGTGATTTCAGGCTTTCTGATTTCACGCCTCATTTTCGAGGACCTGGACAACCATGCCTTCAGCGTCCTGGCCTTCTACCAAAGGCGCATCCGGCGGATCTTGCCCGCGCTGTTGGTGGTCATGCTCTCCAACATCATCGCAGGTTGGTTCATCCTTTTCCCCGACGAGTACGCGCAACTTGCGCAACATGTGGCGGCCGCCGCCGCCTTCGTCCTGAACTTCAGCCTTTGGCGAGAAAGCGGGTATTTCGACAACGCGGCGGAAACCAAACCCATGCTCCACCTTTGGAGCCTGGCGGTGGAAGAGCAGTTCTACCTCCTTTGGCCTCTGTGGCTTGCGGCATGGGGCAAGAAGCGGGCAAACATACCCTACGCGATCCTGGGCGTGGGACTGCTGTCCTGGTGCTGCAACATCTACCTGTCCAGCAAAAGCCCAAGCGCGGCGTTCTATCTGCCCATCACCCGCTTTTGGGAACTCATGGTGGGGGCCGCTGGTGCTTACCTGGCCTCGATCAAGCGCGCTCCTTTTGGCCGGCATCCCAACCTCCAGAGCGTGGCGGGCGCCCTGCTCATCGTATGGGGCTTTCTGCTGATCAACCGCCACAGCGCCTTCCCCGGATACTGGGCCTTGCTGCCAACAGGTGGCGCCTTTTTGATCATCAATGCGGGTGAACAGGCATCGGTCAACAGGATCCTGCTGGCCAGGGCCCCTATTGTGGCCATCGGCTTGATCAGCTACCCCTTGTATCTATGGCATTGGCCCTTGCTGACCTTTTTGAGAATCGGCACGAATGGCCAAGCCGGTCCTAACTTGATCCTGGCGAGCCTTCTACTGGCCTTTCTCCTGGCCTGGCTCAGCTACAGCCTGCTCGAAAAGAGAATCCGCGCGGCAAAGGGGCATCGCCATGTAGGCGCCTTGCTTGCGTCCTTGATGCTGGTCTTGCTGATATCCACCGTCATCAGCGTCCAGGCTGGCCTGCCGGATCGCGCCATCGCACGCAAGCTGGGCCATATCGGCGCTCAGGATGTGTTTGCCGGATCAAGGCACGCGGATGGCAGCTGCACCGAGTTGCTCCACCTTCCTTCACTGCCTGAAGAGATCTGCCTCACCAACTCACGCAACCCCACATTGCTGATGGCCGGCGACAGCCACGCGATGGCGCTGTTTTCATCCATCTACGGAAAGAGCACGCAAGCAGAGGCTCTGCTGATTGCCGCACATGGCTGCGACCTCTACCCAGAGCTCACCTATGCCCCTAGCTACCAGAAGGACTGGGGCAGCAACTGCACGGCAGTCGCTCAGCGCATCATGGCGCTGACTCGGGCCCCGAACACCTTGAGGACCATCCTGCTGGTCAACCACTACCCACCCTTGGATGAAGGCGTCTCGCCCTACAGATTGGGCAACGATCAGTTGAACAGGCGTCAGGCCTTTCTCAGTGGCCTGCCTCCCTTGATTCGGGCCGCTCGACAAGCGGGCAAGAAAGTCGTCTTTCTGGTGGATGTACCCTTCCTGAAGCAAGACCCCAAGAACTGCGTCCAAAGGCTGCCGTTTGTCGAAGCAAGAGACTGCCGGTACACCTTGAGCGAGCACCAGCAGTTGCGGCTCGAATACCTTCAGCAGGTTCGCCATCTACAGGCCCTGTATCCCGACCTGATCGTGTATGACCCCACCCCTCTCTTTTGCACTGGGCAGCTGTGCCTGGACCAAAAAGACGGCCAACAGCTCTACAACGACGCCAACCACATCAGCGCCTATGCATCGAAGATGGTGTTGAACCAGATGCGCGCAGACCATGTTCTCGACTTTTAGCGACCGCCGTGCATGTCGCGCTTCTCATTTCAGCGATTCCACATCGGTCCAAAGGTGCGCAGGCAGGATTGCGCGACAAGCGCGCTTCTAGTTCGTGGGCGACTTCCAGCCATCTGTCAGCGTATTCAAAAAGGTCACGATGTCGCGCACTTCTGCTTCGGTTAGCCTGGGGCGATCGCCAGGACTTGCCCCAAACGGCGCACTCACGTTGACATTGCCATGGTAGCGAGCAGGCAAATCATCAAATTTTCGCACTTTGCCTCGCGTGTCCTTCGGATACCAGCGCTCGGGCTGACTGTCTCGCGTGGCATAGAAGCGGACAACCTGCTCCAGGCTGTGAAATACGCCGTTATGAAAGAATGCACGTCGGGTGGCCACGTTGCGCAGCGTCGGTGTCTTGAAGAGACCGCACCAATCATCGTGCTCGGAACGATTGAATCGACCGTTGGCACACAAGCCTAGATCAAAGTATTTTGGGTCGCCATTTGCCCGAATGGCACGATTACGCGGCACGCCCAGCGCAGAATACGCTGAATCGGTGAAACGAGGTAAACCGCCACTGGATGTCAGCGAGCTGGTGTGACAACTCGCGCAGTTGCCCTTATTGGGCGCATTGAACAAGGTCAAGCCCCGCATTTCGGCGGGACTCAATGTAGCTTGATGACGCATAAAAGCATCGTACTTGCTGGAGAAGGGGTAAAACTCGTTTTCGCTTTGTTGATAAACCTCCAAAGCTGAAGCGAGCCAAGATACGACGCGTGCGGGGTCATCGAAAACACGCTCACCGGGACCACTGAACGCCGCCTCGAAGTCGGCGGCGTAGGCGGAGTGCATAACCCGTCTGGCCAGATCAGCAGGGGATGCATTGGCCATCTCGTTGTGCGCAAACAGTGGAATCAACGCCTGTTCATGGGGCGTGTCGGCACGGCCGGACCACGTCAATCCACCAGTCGGCCCGCCATCCTCACCGTGACCATCTTCATCATCAATGAAATGCGCGGTGAACGGAACTGTTGTGACCAGATAGCGCAGCGTGGGTACGGCTCGCATACCGGCCTGATCAAGGTGCGCTCCCCCATGCTGCACAGACAAAGCATTGGCCGGGCCAAAGCCATGCGCAGGGTCGTGACAAGAAGCGCAAGCCTGCCGCCCAGACGCAGACAGGCCAGCATCGAAGAAGATGCGACGCCCCAAATCCGTCATCTGCTGAACCGTCGGCCAACTTCCAAATACGCGCGGACCATAACCAGGAAGCCGCCCTGGTGATGAAGGTACAGCCGATGAAGCGGGCCTATCCACATGGGCCACCTGCGCCATTTCCGCGCTGGTAGGTGTGGATGCAGGCAGCGGAACTGCCGAGCCGTTACACCAGGCAACGGTCGGTACTGCAATACAGCCGATCAGGCATACCAAGCCTGTCAAGCGGTGGAAAGCCAATTTGAGCACCAGTAAAACAGCGCGCCGCCTTGATCGACGACGCGCTCGTAAATGCTTGCTAACTCAGATCGAGTCGATCACTGACGGCGGGTGCGCAGGCTTTGACCAACCAAAAGCAGCAGGCTCACTGCAGCCAGGGCGAAACTTTCAGGCTCCGGTACGGGCGCAGCGACGGTGTTCATGGTCACACGCAAGGTATCGAAGTTGAAGGTGTCCGCCGCCAACACGCCGGAACCATTGTCGGCATACTGCACGAAAGTGGGCGTACCGACCGGGTTCTGGCTGGCGACCAAGCCACTTGCCCCCGTAGCGCCAAACAAACCGGAACCGAACAATACAGCGTATTTGCCGGCAGTCAGCGTACCTGTCAAGGCGACGCTCTGATCACCGCCTGTAGGCGTGAACAACGCCTCAGACACGGTTGAAGCAGCCAAGTCAGAAATGGCCGGCAGGGTGTCGGCAGACGTCAGGCGCACCACTGCACCAAAGATCGCGTTGCCATCGCCGTTCACCGTGAAGTTACCGCCAATCGATGTCAGCGATTCGTTGGCGGTCACACTGAACACTGCACCCAGGTAGCGGGTGTTGTCCAGAAAGTAGTCACCGCCCGCAGTGGCCTCGTCCACAAAGGTCGCGGATTGGTAGGCCGAAGCCTGCGCCAGCACGGGCGTAAGCGTCAAGGTCGCAGCGGCCAACAAGGTCGCACCAAAAATGGATTTCATGAATTTCTCCTACAGCAATAGAGCATGGCAGTGGCTCAATGAGCCAGGGTCAGCGCATTGGTCAGATCACCCATTGGCTTGCCGGTGCTGGCGGTCACAGCCGCATCACGTGCTTGCAGACCGGGCAGCGTTGCCAACGACCAACGACGCGTAATCAAGCGCAGTACCGACGCCGTGTCGTACACGGTGTGATCGACGAAACCCTTCTTGGCAAAAGGAGAGATCACAATGGCCGGGATACGCGTGCCAGGCCCCACCAAGTCGCCTTTAGGGACCGGCGCGTGATCGAACTGCCCCCCAAACTCGTCGTAGGTCACGACGACAACCATGTTGGACCACTGGGGGCTTTGCTGGAGCGCCTTGATGGTGTTGACGATCTCGGCGTCAGCATCGGTCACGTTGGCATAACCGGGATGCTGGTTTTGGAAACCTACTGGCTTGTAGAACACCACCGGAGGCAAGGTGCCATTGGCCGCATCGGTATACAAATCGCTTCGATCCTTCAAATGTGCTGCGCGATAGGCAGGATGGGCCACCGGGTCCATCGAGGCGAAGTAATTGAAGGGTTGATGGTGGGCCTGGAAGTCGGAGTGGGACGCATCAGACGTACCAAAGCTATTGGTGTTGTAGATGGTCGTGCTGTTGTTGAATGAAGAACCGTTCCAAACGTAGGGCGTCGAGGACGCTGCAGCCCAGCCACCCGAGTACCAGGCCCAACCAATGTTGGCCCCATCCAGCAGATCACCGATGGTGGTTTGTGTCTGGGGTGGAAGCGTGGTCGCTGCAGAGGGAGCGGCATACAGCGCATTGTTGCCAGAGTTATTGATTGGCTTGTTGCCGCTGGGCTGGTAGGCCGGCTGCATGGTGTTGACTGCGCGATACCCGTCACCAGCACCAAAATAGTCCACTGGGGCAATGTTGCCAGACAGCGTGAAGACGGGCTTGCCGCTCAAAGCTGATGCGGGCGAACTGGAGGACAAGGCCAATTGCGGTACGCCATTGACCGGAGAACCCAGCACGGCGACGGTCATGTGATTGTTGCCAACGGTAGCAGCGTCCACCGTCGGCACGCATGCGCAAATAAGATATTGGTGATTCAGAAACGAGCCACCCCAAGCACCCTCATAGAAATTGTCGGCAAGCGTGTATTGCTTGGCTATATTCCAAAGCTGCGTCTTGCTGCCATCAAAATAGCCCATGACCACGCCACCGGAATCACCCCAGGCAGCGAACATATCGTTCTTGCCGCCGTTGGCCTGCATCTGATTTTCAAAGAAGCGATGGTACAGGTCGCGCGTTACGACTGTATTGGGCACGGTTCCATAGCCAAACAGATCGGTACTTGCGTCGATCTGGAATGGTGCGTTGGGCCAGACATTCGTGGTTTGGGCTTGCGTTACAGCAGGCGTCTGTCCAGCCGCAGTCAGGCCGCTCCATGCCGGAGGCAGGACGGACAGCGCAGTGCTGCCATCACGATCAACCTGCTTGATGGCTTTGGCCGCAGCGGAGTTGAGGCCGTTGGCTCCTGGAAACTTCCCGAACAAGTTATCAAAGCTACGGTTCTCGGCGTAGATGACAACGATGTTTTGAATCGCTTCAATACCCGGTTGTGTCGTGGTCGCTTTGGCCGAAAAAGACATTGCTGCAAAAGCGGACGCCAGCAGCGCAGGCATGGGAGCAAGAATAGGACGGAAATTCATTGGTTGATCCTTTCTGCGACGAAAAATAGCTACCCCTATCAAAACCATGTTGCTGAACGCGTGTGACGCGCGCATGTCAGGCGGAGCCCTGCTTAATGGATGCGGAAAAGACCGGAGCCTATGGATTGGTGCTCGTCCATTTCCATTCGATTGCGAGCCCTCGCAGCCTTCTGTTTCCCCATATGTGGAGAATCATCGGCGACCTGGCATTCGCCGCACATTGGCAAGGTAGGCACCCTGCCATTCTTGAGACAATGCCGACATGCCTGAGTCCATGCCCCTGATCCACATTTCCTTCTACCGCTTTGTCGCCCTGCCCGATCCCGAAGGCATGGCCGCACTCCTGCGCGAGCTGGTCGCACCACTCACCGGCAACGTCCTGGTAGCGCAAGAAGGTATCAGCGGCGCCTTGGCGGGCTCACTGGCGCAGATCAAGGCTTTCGAGCACGCCATGGCCCATGACCCTCGCCTGGGCGGCCTGTTCACCGACATGCCCTTCAAGCGCAGCACCTGCAACACGCCGCCCTTCTGGAAGGTGAAGGTGCGCGTCAAGCCGGAAATCGTCGCCCTGGGCCTTGACGGCGTCACCGGCCTCGTGCCTGACCGCGCCTCCGGCCACCACCTGAGCCCACAGCAATGGCGCGACCTCATTGCCCGCGACGATGTGGTCGTGCTGGACAACCGCAACAGCTTCGAATACCGCCTGGGCCGCTTCAAGAACGCCATCGACCCGCACGTCGACAACTTCCGCGACTTCCCCGACTACGTGGCCGGCCACGCCGAACAGTGGAAGGCGGAAGGCAAGAAGGTGGCCATGTACTGCACCGGCGGCATCCGCTGCGAAAAGACCAGTGCCTGGATGCAGCAGTTCGGCCTGGACATCTACCAGCTCGACGGCGGCATCATGAACTACTTCCAGGCCCTGCCTGATGCCGACAAGGACTGGCAAGGCGAGTGCTTCGTGTTCGACAACCGCGTGGCCGTCGACACCCACCTGCAAGAGACCGACACCACCTCGGACGACGTCTACAACCCCGACATTCCTGATGAACGCTGGCGTCTGGAGCGGGCACACCGCCTCTCTGCCTTCACGCCCAAGGTCTACCGCGAACCCACAGACGACGCCCCCGAAGCAGCCAGCGGCAGGGATGAGCCCGCCTCCTGACACCGAAGACCCGGCCATGCGCATCACGCTGCCCACCATCAACGGGGTCAGCCCCAGTTGCGTTGCCCTGCCCCATGGCACCTGGCCCACCATGCTGGACTTCCTGGCCCAGCGCATCCCCGCCGTGTCTCGTGATGACTGGGCCCAACGCATGCGCCAAGGCGAGGTACTCGACGCGCAAGGCCGGCCTGTTGCACCCAACACGCCCTACCGCTCGCAGACCAGGCTCTACTACTGGCGCAGCCTGCCCTTCGAACACGCCATCCCTTTTGAGGAGGCCGTGGTCTTCCAGGATGCGTACCTGGTGGTGGCCTACAAACCGCATTTCCTGCCAGTCACGCCCAAGGGGCGCTATCTGCAAGAGACACTGCTGGTGCGCCTCAAGCGCAAGCTCGGTATCGACACCCTGGTGCCCATGCACCGCATCGACCGCGAGACAGCCGGGCTCGTGGCCTTCACGATCCAGCCGCACACGCGCCATGCCTACCAAAGCCTGTTTCGCGACAAGCTGATCAGCAAGACCTACGAAGCCATCGCCCCTCTCAACCTGGCCGTCACCCTGCCGCTGACCTACCGATCACGTCTGGAAGAGAGCGAACGCTTCATGGCCATGCACGAGGTGGAGGGGCCGGTGAATGCAGAGACCCGCATCGAGCTGATCGAATTACAAGCGGGTTGGGGCCGCTTCAGGCTGAGTCCCATCACCGGCCAGAAGCACCAACTTCGGGCCCACATGTCGGCGTTGGGCATGCCCATCGAGGGCGATCAGATCTACCCTGAACTGCTGCCTGCATTGCCGCCCGATGTGCCGCCTGACTTTTCCAGGCCGCTGCAACTGCTGGCCCAGTCACTGGCCTTCACCGACCCCGTCACAGGCCAGGCACGTGCCTTCCACTGCGGGCGCAGCCTGGACCTGGCACGGGTTCTTCAAGAGGTTGTCAGCAGAGACACCGGCACCATCAACCAGGGCGTCATCACGGCAGCAACACCGCCGCCCCGCTGAAGCGCCCCGCTCGCAAATCCGCCAAGGCTTCATTGGCCTGCGCCATCGGGTAGACATGGGTCGTGACCTGTAAACGACAACGCGCGGCCAAGGCCATGAAGCCCTCACCATCGGCTCGCGTCAAGTTGGCCCCCGACACGATGCGCCGCTCACGCCACAACCAGGCGTAGGGGAACGAAGGGATGTCGCTCATGTGGATGCCAGCGCACACGACGATGCCTGCGGGTCGGACGGCCTTTAGCGCCAAAGGCACCAAGGCGCCGACCGGCGCGAACAACAAGGCGGCATCCAGCAAATCAGGCGGCGCCTGCTCGGAAGCACCCGCCCAGACTGCGCCCAGTTGCAAGGCCAGGGCCTGCGCCGCCGCATCACCTTCACGGGTGAAGGCATAGACGTCACTCCCTTCGAAGCGCGCCATTTGCGCCACCAGGTGGGCCGCCGCGCCAAAGCCATACAGGCCCAGCCTGGGCCGCGCCCCTTGGAGCGCCTCGCCAGCCATGCGCAAGGCCCTGTAGCCGATCAAGCCGGCGCACAGCAATGGCGCGGCCTCGGCATCGGCGTAGTCGGGCGGAATCGGGAACACATAGCGCGCGTCAGCCACCACATGGCTGGCATAGCCGCCATGGATCTGATAGCCGGTGAAGCGAGCCTGCTCGCAGAGGTTTTCATGGCCACTCAAGCACATCTCGCACTGAGCGCAGGTCCAGCCCAGCCAGGGCACACCAACGCGGTCGCCGACCTGAAGCTTGCAGCCCGCCTCTGCCACGCCCTCACCCAGCGCCACCACGCGCCCCACCACCTCGTGGCCCGGCACCACCGCTTGCCCCGGGAAAGGCAAGTCGCCATCGACGATGTGCAGATCGGTGCGGCACACGCCACAGGCACTCACGCGGATCAGCACCTGACCCGGCCCGGCCTGGGGCATGGCCTCGCGCAGCACCTTCTGCAGTGGGCGGCCTGGGCCATCCATCTGCATGGCATAGATCAATTCGGCATCGGCTGCCATGACGAGGGCTCCTTCACGTACGCGGTCCACACGTCGGTCACCCCGTCATGATGCACCGATATCAGCGCTGCGCCATGGCCTCGCCCATGCGGATGGGTTTGGCGGCCGCCCAAGCCGGGTTGAATTGCAATGGCCCCTCGGGGAAAAGCATCACCACGGTAGAGCCCAGCAGGAAGCGCCCCATCTCATCACCCTGCTTGAGCACGATGGGCTGATCGTCATAGCGCCACTCGCGCACATTGGCACTGCGCGGCGGGTTCACCACGCCATGCCAGGTGGTGGCCATGCTGCCCACCACCGTCGCGCCCACCAGCGTCAGCGCGAAGGGGCCATGCTCGCTCTCGAACACACACACCACGCGCTCATTGCGCGCGAACAGCCCGGGCACGCCGCGCGCCGTGGCTGGGTTCACCGAGAACAGGTCGCCCGGCACATAGATCATGCGGGTCAGACGCCCATCACAGGGCATGTGGATGCGGTGGTAGTCCTTGGGGCTGAGGTAAAGGGTCGCGAAGTGGCCATCCTCGAAGCGCGCTGCCAGTTGGGCGTCGCCGCCAACCAGTGCACGTGTGCTGTAGTCGTGCCCTTTGGCCTGGAAGATCTGGTCCTTGCGAATGGGGCCAAACTGGCTGATGGCGCCGTCGACCGGGCTGATGAGATCGGCTTGTGCCAAGGGGCGTGCGCCGGCTTTCAGCGGACGGGTGAAGAACTCATTGAAGGTCGGGTAGCTGGCGATGTCAGGGTTGGCCGCCTCGGCCATGTTCACACCATATTTGCCCACGAACCACTTGATGAAGCCCGTCGTCAAGGCGCCACCGCGCATCGATGCCAGCAAGCCGGCCCCCTGGGTCAGGGCCTTCTTGGGCAAGACATATTGCATGGACACGAAGAGACGATCTGACACTGGCAGCCTCGGGTGGTTTGAACAAAGCGGGGCATTTTATCGTTGTGGCCTGGCAACCTCACAATTGGGCCATGCTAGGCACGGTGCATGCATCACACGGCAAGCTCAGGTAAAAAGCGGGTTGCCATCGAATGGAGTTGCCGCCATGACGCTCACCACGACACCCAACACGAGACATATCGCCCTCGCCCGCCAGGCCGCCGCCTGCCTGGGTCTGCTCGCCGCCTCGCTCTGCGCACAGCAGGCTGCGCACGCCGCCGACAAATTCACCTACATCACCAACTGGTACGCCGAAGCCGAACACGGCGGCTTCTACCAGGCCCAGGCCACCGGCCTGTACGCCAAGGCCGGGCTGGACGTGACGCTCAAGATGGGCGGCCCACAGGTCAACCTGATGCAGCTGATGATGGCTGGCCAGGCAGACTGCGTCATGGGCTACGACGTGCAAACGATCCAGGTCTGGGAAAAGGGCATCCAGGCCGTGACCGTGGCAGCGGCCTTCCAGAAAGACCCGGTCGTCATCGTGGCGCACCCCGACGTCAAGAAATTCGAGCAGCTCAAGAGCAAGACCTTGCTGATCGGCAGCGCAGGCCAGGTCACCTACTGGCCCTGGCTCAAGACCCAATTCGGCTTCACCGATGCACAGATGAAGCCCTACAACTTCAACATCCAGCCTTTCCTGGCCGACACCAACATCGCGCAGCAAGGCTATCTGGCCTCCGAGCCCTATTCCATCGAGAAGGAAGGCAAGATCAAGCCCACCGTCTTCATGCTGTCCGATCTGGGCTGGCCACCCTATGCCATGACCGTGGTGTGCTCGGTCAAGACCATCCAGAACCGGCCCAAGCAGGTGGCCGCCTTCATCAAGGCCTCCATGGAAGGCTGGAAGAGCTACCTCGGCGCGGACCCAAGCCCTGGCAATGCCCTGATCAAAAAAGACAACCCGAACATGACCGACGACCTCCTGGCCTACGGTATCGCCAAGATCAGGGAGCAAGGCGCGGTCACGGGAGGCGACGCGGCAAGGTACGGCATCGGCATCATCACCGACGAGCGCATGAAGCAGACCTACGATCTGCTGGTCAAGCACAAGCTGCTGGATGCGAACAAGGTCGACATCAAGAAGACCTACACGACCCAGTTCGTCAAGGACCTGAAGGTCATGCCCTGATGGGTGAGCTCACCGCCGCCATCGACCTGCAAGGCGTCGAGCAGGTCTACCCCAACGGCACACGGGCCTTGCAGCCGGTGTCCTTGCGCATCGAGCCGGGCGAATTCGTGACCCTGCTGGGCCCCTCGGGCTGCGGCAAGAGCACCCTGCTCAAGATGGTGGCGGGCTTGCTCAAACCCACGGCGGGGCGCATCGCCTTGTCTGACACGCACCTGTCCTTCGTGTTCCAGGAAGCCACGCTCATGCCCTGGGCCGATGTGCGCAGCAATGTGCGCCTGCCGCTGGACCTGGCCGGTGTCGCGCGCCCCGAGGCCAATCAGCGCGTGGATGAGGCCTTGCAATTGGTGGGGCTGCAAGCCTTCGCACAGCACCGTCCACGCGAACTCTCGGGCGGCATGCAGATGCGCGTATCGATTGCGCGCGGCCTGGTCACACGCCCCCGCCTGCTGTTGATGGACGAGCCCTTCGGCGCCCTGGACGAGATCACCCGCAACAAGCTCGATGCCGACCTGCTTGAGCTGTGGCGGCAACAAGGCCTCACCGTCGTGTTCGTCACACACAGCATCACTGAAGCCGTGTTCCTGTCGACGCGCGTGATCATGATGGCCGCGCGCCCCGGCCGTGTGGTGCTGGACCAGCGCATCGACAACCCCTGGCCGCGCGACGACGACCACCGCACCACCCCCGCCTTCAATGAGAGCGTCAGACAGCTGCAGCACAGCCTGAGCCAGGCCTCGTCGGAGCCCGCTGTATGAACACGCGCATGGACAAGCTCAAGCAAACCGCCCTGCCGGTGCTGATGGCCCTCATCCTGCTGGGCATCTGGCAGGCCTGGACGGTGTTGGCAGAGGTGCCCGCCTACCTCGTGCCCTCGCCCTGGCTCATCGCCCAGACCCTCATCAAGGACTGGGGCCTGCTGAGCAGCGCCTTGCTGGTCACCATCAAGATCACGGTGCTGGCCTTTGTCTGCGCCACCGTGCTGGGCGTGCTGGTGGCCTTTGCCATGGTGCAAAGCCGCTGGATAGAAGCCGCCTTCCTGCCCTATGCGGTGCTGCTGCAGGTCACGCCGATCGTGGCCATCGCACCGCTGATCATCATCTGGGTGAAAGACCCGACCGCCTCGCTCGTGGTGTGCGCCACGCTGGTCGCGCTCTTTCCCATCATTTCCAACACCACCATCGGCCTGCGCAGCGTCAACCCCGGGCTGGCGGCCTACTTTCAGCTCCAGAAAGCCACGCGCTGGCAGACCTTGCTGCGCCTGCGCGTGCCTTCGGCTCTGCCCTACTTCTTTGCGGGCCTGCGCATCTCGGGCGGGCTGGCCCTGATCGGTGCGGTGGTGGCCGAGTTCGTGGCCGGCACGGGCGGCACGGGCACCGGTCTGGCCTACCAAATCCTGCAATCGGGCTACCAGCTGGACATCGCCCGCATGTTCGCCGCGCTGACCCTCATCGCCTTGACGGGCGTTGGCGTGTTCGTCTCACTGGCCGCGCTTTCACGCTGGGTGCTGGGCGGCTGGCACGAGAGCGAGATCCGCTGAGGGCATTCACCACACCCCAGTAACCCCACTGACTACTCGGGTTTTTGAGGGCACCAAAAGTTTTAAGACGACTGGTCATATTATTTGACCCATGGCACGCACTGCTGACAAAACTGACATCCCCAAGCGACTGACCGAAGCCGGCTATGCCCTCTTCAACCAGTTGGGCTACAACGCCACGGGCATCCAGCAGATCACCGACAAGGCTGGCGTGCCCAAGGGCTCCTTCTACAATCATTTCGACAGCAAGGAAGCCTTCGCCGCGCAGATCATCCGCAACTACGGCGCCTTCGTGGACCAGGCCTGGGATGCTGCCATGCACGCCGCGCCCACTGAGCCCCTGGAAGCCATCCGTCACCTTTTCAGCAGCTTCATCCAGCGCCATGAAGACAGTGGCCGCTGCGGCTGCCTGGTGGGCAATTTCGCGGCCGAGGTGGCCGAGGCCAGCGACACCTGCCGGCAAGGGCTGCAAACCGTGATGACGACCTGGCGCGAGCGCCTGGCCGAACTGATCCGCCAAGGGCAAACGCACGGCAGCATTCGCCGCGACCTGGACGCCCTGGTGCTCTCGGGCTTCTTCTGGGATGCCTGGGAAGGCGCGGTGCTGCGCATGAAAGTCGACCACAACACCCGTCCACTCAAGGACGTGGTGACGCTCATGCTCGACAAGTTTTTCTGTCCGTGAGCTGAGCCTCGCGCACCAACTTTGCCTGGTCTGCACCGGCCTTGCACTGGATCAAACCTTCACTGTCTGACCGACATACCCTGCCGGCGTGGGCCGGCTTTTCTCTGACCTTTGTCTGACCTACTTTTGACTGGAGCTATCCATGGGATCCCGCGACGCACTGTTCGAGCCATTCAAGCTGGGTGACATCACCCTGTCCAACCGCCTGGTGATGGCCCCCCTGACCCGCAGCCGCGCCCAAAAGGGCAATGTGCCTGGCCCGCTGACAGTCGAGTACTACAGCCAGCGCGCCAGCGTCGGCCTCATCATCGCCGAGGCCACGCAGGTCTCGGCCACCGCGCAGGGCTACCCGTCCACACCTGGCCTGCACACGCCCGAGCAGGTGGCCGGCTGGCGCAAGGTAACCGACGCCGTCCATGCCAAGGGCGGCAAGATCTTCGTGCAGCTGTGGCACACCGGCCGCATGTCGCACACGGCCTATCAACCGGGCGAGCAAGCGCCAGTGGCCCCCTCGGCCATCGCTGCCAAGGCCAAGACCTTCGTGCCAGGCCAGGGTATGGTGGACACCTCGGTGCCCCGCGCACTGGAGACCAGCGAGATCCCCGGCATCGTCAATGACTTCCGCACGGCTGCCCGCAACGCCATCGAGGCCGGCTTTGACGGCGTGGAGATCCATGGCGCGCACGGCTACCTGATCGACGCCTTCCTGCGCGACGGTTCCAACAAGCGCACCGACCAATACGGCGGCAGCATCGAGAACCGCGCCCGCTTCCTGCTCGAAGTCATGGCTGCGGTGACCGCAGAGATCGGCGCCGGCAAGGTCGGCATCCGCCTGTCGCCCGTCTCACCGGTGAACGACTCCAGCGAGAGCAACCCGCAGCCGCTGTTCGAGTACGTCGTGCGTGAACTGGAAAAGCTGCACCCCGTGTACATCCACGTGGTCGAAGGCCACACAGGCGGCCCGCGCGACAACGCCCCCTTCGATTACGAGGCCCTGCGCAAGCTCTACAGCGGCGTCTGGATGGTCAACAATGGTTATGACAAGGACATGGCCGAACGCGCGGTGGCCGAATCGCGTGGTGACCTGGTTTCCTTCGGCCGCCTGATCATCAGCAACCCCGACCTGCCTCGCCGCCTGCGCGAGAACGCACCGCTCAATGAGGTGTACAAGGACGTGGGCTTCTATGGCGGTGGCGACGCGCACGGCTACACCGACTACCCGGCCCTGGCAGACTGAGTCAAGCGAGTCACCCACCTCCTGAAAAGGCGCCGTTAAACGGCACGCCAGCATCAGATGCCCGGCTGCATTTTGATTTGACAATATTGGTTGTCAACTCCAGAATGGCCGGGCTTTTTGCTGTTCGAAGACAAGCCTTTTTAGGAGACAAGATGACCATCGCCAATACCGCCGTCCTGATCGCCGCCGTGATGCCTGTGATCACCATGGGCATCGCCAAAGCCAGCACCGCTGGCAAGAAGCGCAGCCAGGGCGGCTACGACAACAACAATCCGCGCACCTGGATGGCTGGCCTGGATGGCTGGCGTGCACGTGCCGCCGCCGCCCAGAACAACGGCTTCGAGGCTCTGCCCCTGTTTGTGTTTGCCGTGCTGGCCGCGCAACACGCCGGCCTGGACCAAGCCCGCACGGACCACCTGGCCCTGGCCTTCATCGGCGTGCGCGTGCTCTACACGGCCATCTACTTCGCCAACATCGCTGCCCTGCGCTCGGTGGTGTGGGCTGTTGGCCTGGGCATCACCATCGCCATCTTCGCGCCGACGCTGTCGATGCCTTTCTGATCAGGCCTTCAATCTGAAATCTGAATCAGGACGCCCAGGCCGACCTGGCCTGGGTTGGCTGCAAACACCCCATCTCGACGAGGCTCTCGCGCACCGCATCGTCCAGCGGCGTGTGCGGCTCCGGGCCAATCAGCGAGACAAGCTTGCGGTTGTCGAGCTTCAGCGCCACGTTCCAGAGATAACGCATCTCGCGGATCTCGCGCAGCAAGCCCACGAACGGTGTCAGCAAGGCCAAAACGGCCCAGGGCAAAGGCCTGATGGGCATGTCCGGCTGCCCCAGCACGCGCCGGATCGACTCGGCCATCTCGCCCCCACGTGCCAGCCAGTGACCTTCCAGGTGCAGCACCTCGAAGCGGGCCAGACGGGCAGGATCTTGTAGATCCAAGGCCATCAGCCGTGCCGCGGTTTCCGCCATGTCCGGCAGATAGACCCAGGCGTGCCCCACATCCAGCGGGCCCGGATAAACGATGCGCCTTGGCCGTTGGCCCGGCTTGAGCATGAGCGTGCCAAACCACGACGCCGGGGCATGGCCTCCAAAGAAGTCGCCCGCTCGCAACACCAGTGAATGCAAAGGCTGCTGGGCCGCCTGCGATGCTTCAAGCAGCATGCGCTCCATTTCCACACGAACCTGCCCCTTGCCCGTCAGCGGATGTTGGGGTGATGTTTCGCTGAGCAAAGCACCGGCATCTGGCCCGAAGTTGTAGATGTTGCCGGGCAGCACCAGGCGTGCACCGGCTGCACGGGCCGCCGCCACGCTGTTGGCCAACATTGGCAGGGCCAGCTCACGCCAGCGCTGGTAGCGCGGCGGATTTGCCGCATGAACGACGAAATGCGCGCCTTTGGCTGCGGCGAGCATGTCTGATGCGGACATGGCGTCCCCCACCTGCCACTGCACGGCCTCCAGACCCCGCCATGCCGCTTCTTTGCGCGCGCGCTCGGCCATGTCGGCGTGGCGGGTCAAGGCGCGTACCGCCCAGCCGCGTGCCAGCAGGCTGCGCGCCAATGCGCCACCGAAACCACCCGTGGCACCCACGATGAGAACCAGGGGTGCACCTGAGCGATCCTGGGCTTGATGTGTGTTCATGATGAAGGGCTCCTGTCGTCGTGTCGATGGCCTCATGCTAGGCGCACCCATGTCATTCAACAATTACCTATCCATGCATATCTGCTATACATTCATGCATGGACACCACCGACATCGACTGGAACCTCTACCGAGCCTTCCTGGCCGTGATGCGCGAGGGCAGCCTGTCTGCCGCGGCGCGAGCGCTGGGCAGCACCCAGCCCAGTGTCGGACGCCACATCGCGGCACTCGAAGAAGCGCTCGGCACACCTTTGTTCACGCGGGGCCCAGGCGGCCTCAAGCCCACTGCCACCGCACTGGAACTCCAAGGCCCTGCCCGCGCCATGGCGACTGCCGCGCAGCATGCGGTGCGGGTCGCTTCGGGCAGTGCGCACGAGCATCGCGGCACCGTGCGCATCACCGCCAGCCAGATCATTGGCGGCGAGGTCCTCCCGGAACTGCTGGCACGCTACCAGGCCCAGCACCCCTTGGTCACATTGGAACTCGTGCTCAACAACAAGATGGACGATCTGCTCAAGCGCGAGGCCGACATCGCCGTGCGCATGGAGCGCCCCGGCCAGCAGGCGCTGATCGCCAAGCGGATGGGCCGCGTCGACATCGGCCTGTATGCACACCAGCGTTATGTCAGGACACGGGGGCTGCCACGCAACCTGGTCGAAATGAGCCAGCATGCCCTGATAGGGGCAGATCAGGACCCGATTGCCACCCGCCTGGGACAGCAAAAAGGCATCGCCATCACGCGCGACATGTTCACCTTCCGTTGCGACAACGACCTCGCGCAGATTGCCGCCATCCGCGCCGGCATGGGCATCGGTGGCATGCAGATCGGGCTGGCGCGTCGCGACCCCGACCTGCTGCCCGTGCTGCCCGAGAGCCTGACCTTCAACCTCGACATGTGGCTGGTGATGCATGGAGACCAGCGACAGAACCAGCGCGTCATGTCGCTCTTTCGCTATCTGACGCAGGAGCTGAGTGCCTACGCAGCCTCCAGCCAGCGCGCAAGCTGAACAGCTGTATCGGCCTGGGTCCTGGGTATATGCTTGCGCCCACAGCCCACATGGGCTGATCCACATGGGTTGATCGCCACAACAGGAGTCCGCATTGAATCAACGTCCTCTCACCACCGAAGAAGCCCGTGTGCTGTCCGTACTGGTCGAGAAGCAGCACACCGTGCCGGACAGCTACCCCATGTCGCTCAATGCGCTGACCCTCGGCTGCAACCAGAAAACGGCCCGCGACCCGGTCATGCAGCTCAGTGAGGCGGACGTGCTGCAGGCCATCAACGGTTTGAAAGAGCTCAGCCTGGTCACCGAGGTGAGCGGCAGTCGCGTCACGCGTTTCGACCACAATGCGGCGCGTGGCCTGGGCGTACCCAGCCAGTCCGTGGCTTTGCTGACCATGCTGATGCTGCGCGGGCCGCAGACTTCAGCCGAGTTGCGCTTGCACACAGAGCGTCTGCACCGATTCGCGGACGTGTCGTCGGTGGAGGGCTTTCTGGAAGAGCTGGCCGAACGCGAGCCCAAGCGCGTGGTCAAGCTGCCACGCGCACCGGGTGAACGCGAGCACCGTTGGGCTCATTTGCTGTGTGGCGAGGTGGCCTTGCCCACGCCCTCTGCGTTTGTGGCGCGCGGCGGCTCGGTGCCATCCGATGTCAGTGCCGATGAAGTGGCCGACGTGAAGGCAGAACAGGCCCGCATGGCGCAGGAACTGGCAGAGTTGCGTACCCTGGTTCTGCGCATGGCCGCCGAGCTGGGCCTGGAGCCTTCGCCCGACAAACCCGGTCACTGATCAACACGCCAGGCAGCGTGTCAGGTCCAGAGCTTCTTCCAGCCTTCGTGGCCCAGCTTGCGCAAGGTTTCGATATTGGCCTCGTAGATATCGGCGGCATCGGGAATCGCGGCCACCGCTTGCGCCAGGCTGCTCTCGCGGATCAGGTGAAGCGTCGGATACGGTGAACGGTTGCTGTAGTTGTCGATGTCGTCGGGCTCGGTGCCATCGAACTGGTAATCGGGGTGGAAGCTGGCCACCTGGACGACGCCATCGAGCTCCAGCTCTTCGAGCGCCGCGTCAACCACATCGAGGAAGTCGTTGTAGTCCATGAAGTCGGTCAACACGGCAGGGTGCACCAGCAGGGTCGTGTCGATCTCGGCCGGGTCGGCATCACGCAGCAAGGTCAACTCGGCCACCAGGTCTTCCAGCAAGGCTTCGGGCTCGGTGGCGTCAGACACCTTGTAGCGGATCTGCTTCTTGACGTGCACGGCCTTGGCGAAGGGGCACAGGTTCAAGCCGATGACGGCGCGTGTCAGCCACGTCTCGGTGTCGGCGATGATGGTGTCGTGGTCGAGCTTCATGGCGGTATTGTCCCCCCGATCGCGCGCCCACAACCCAAGCGAGTTCGGGTCAAGGGTCGTTACAGTACGAGGTGTTGCCGTGTCTTGCTGCCCCGCTTTGTCGTACCGCCATGTCCGAAACCGCCAATCTGCATCAACTCGTTCAGCAGTTCGCCCATGCGGGCAGGCTCGATGCCATCTACCTTCGGCCGGCGCGCCTTGAGCCGGTGGTCTCGGTACAACAGGCTGAACTTGTGCCCGAAAGAGGCCTCGTGGGTGATCACAAGGCTGCCAAGCCCTCTGCGCAGATTGGCGGCAGCGATCGACAGGTCACACTGATCCAGGCTGAGCACATGCCGGCTGTGGCCGCCTTCACCCAGAAAGGCCAGGTGGACCCGGCCTGGCTGCGGCGCAACCTGCTGGTCTCCGGCTTGAACCTGCTTGCCGCCAAGGCCTTGTTCCATGACGAGCCCATGATCCTGCGCATCGGCAGCGCAGTGGTGCTGGAGATCACCGGCCCTTGCGACCCCTGCTCGCGCATGGAGGAGTTGCTCGGTCCCGGCGGCTACAACGCCATGCGGGGCCATGGCGGCATGACCGCTCGCGTGCTCCACGGTGGCCACATCCAGGTGGGCGACGCCATCCGGTGCACGCCACCTTCTGCGTCCTGATCCTTCCCTCTTCGCCTCAAGCAAAGCGCCCTTCATGAGTTGGCACGGCCACCTTCACCTCGACTACAAGCTGGATGGTGCGCGCACCATCGCCCACGACCGCCACGACGGGCCTTTGCGTGTATTGCAACGCCTCTACCCCGAGGGTGACGGCATCTGCCACCATGTGCTGGTGCATCCGCCCGGCGGCCTCGTGGGCGGGGACGTGCTGGACATCGACATGTGCCTGCAAGCTGGCAGCCACGCCGTGATCACCACGCCCGGGGCGACGCGTTTCTACAAGAGCACGGGCGCCGAAGCCGTGCAAAGCCTGCTTGCGCGGCTGGCGCCCGGCGCCCGCCTGGAATGGCTGCCGCTGGAAACGCTGGCCTACCGCGCTTGCGTGGCCACCAACCGCATGCGGTTCGAGTTGGCACCCGACGCCGAGATGATGGGTTGGGATGTGCTTGCGCTGGGGCTGCCTGCGGCAGGTGAAGACTTTGACGACCCCATGCACGGCCAAGGCCGCTTCACGCAGGAGATCGAGCTGCCAGGCATCTGGCTGGAGCGCGGCACAGTGGCAGCCACGGACCAGCGTCTGCTGGACAGCCCCTTGGGCTGGGCTGGGCACCGCGTGATGGCCACCATGTGGCTGGCTTGCGGCTCACCCATGACGCGGGAGCGGAAAGAAGCCTTGCTGGATGAGGCTCGGGCCGTCCAGGCCGCGTCTCCCTTGGCCGCCACGGCTGGCAGCACCAGTCCGCATGACGAGGTGGTGATCCTGCGTGTCCTGGCCAACCGGGTCGAGCCCGCCATGCAGTTGTTGACTCAGGTGTGGGCCCGGTGGCGTCAAACCGCCTGGCAGTTGCCGCCGTGCCCTCCGCGGGTCTGGCGAACTTGAAAGCAGGCCGGCAGACCTGTCAGGCTCAGTGCGCGGCCTCGGCGGCCTTCTCAGGGTGCCAGTCGATGCACTGCACCTGATTGCGCCCGGCCTCCTTGGCGGCATACAGGCCCTGGTCGGCCCGCTCGATCAGCAGCAAGGCATTGTTGGCATTGCCCTTGCCCAATTGCGCCACCCCGAAGCTGGAGGTGATGCGCAGATTGGGCACGGCGTCCACGGCCGGGCCGGCGGTCTTCTCGATCGCATCGCGGATGCGCTCGGCCACCTCGGCCGCCCCCTGTTCGTCCAGGCCGGGCATGAAGGCGCAGAACTCCTCGCCACCGTAACGACACAGCACGTCCTGCGGACGCATGGCCGTCTTGAGGATCTTGGCCACCTGCTGGATCACCAGGTCACCCACGGCATGGCCATAGGTGTCGTTGAAGGATTTGAACTTGTCGATGTCGGTCATGAAGCAGGTCAGCGGCTCACCCGTCTTCAAGGCATGTTCCAGCATGGGCTCGGCCCGGCTGAAGAAGGCACGGCGGTTGAAGCAGCCGGTCATCGGGTCGCAGTTGGCAAGCAATTGCAACTCTTCGTTTTGCTTTTGGATCTTGTCGCGCGACAACTCCAGCTCGACCATCGCCGAACGCAGTTGGCTATTGGCCTGGTCAAGCTCGGTCACGTCATCGAGGGTGACAAGGCAACCTCGGGCATTGCCAGCGGCATCTCGCACGGCTGCGCAGTTGAGCAAGGCGCGCCTGGGCTCACCGCCATCATGGCTGAGGTCGACCTGCACACCCAGGATCGGCTCGGTGGTCTGCAGCGCACGCTCCCATGGGCGTTGCACGTCTTCTTCCTTCAGGCCCTTGATCAGCCAGTCCAGTTGCGTGATGGCGCGGCCCAGCAGCACACCAGAGGCCTGCGGGTGAAAGCCCCGAAAGGCCGAATTGGCCATCAGGATCTGGCCATCGATGTCCAGCACCAGCAAGCCTTCGGTCAGCGTGTCGAATGCCACGCGCACCCGCTCCGGGATCGCCTTGGACGGATCCAGATGTTGCAACACGCGACGCAGGTACAAATAAAACGCCACGAAGCATGCCACGCTCAACGTGCCGATGAGCTGGACAGTGGGGTTCTTCAACCAACCCGCCAGCGAATTCGGCCAGGGCGAGCGAAAGCCCACTTCGAGCTGCCCCCAGCGTTGCTCGCCTGCATTGAGCGGCACCACCACGGCATTGATCGTGGAAGACCCCAGCGGAGGCGCTTCCCAGGTTTGATCATGATGAGGCGAGGCCGCGTACAACACGCCCGATGATCGCCTGACCGCCAGCGAGGTGATGTCACCGCTTTGTTCGACCAGCTCGACCAGCACATTCTGCAGATGCGCAGCGTCCTGGGTCTCATTGAGCATGCGGCGAACCTGCACGGCCAGGTGAACGGACACCTGCTCGCGCACGTCCATGGTCACGGCGCGCTGGTCGGGCAATATCTTGAGGATCAGGTCCAGGATCATCAACAAGCCTAGCAGCATGGACACCAGCCCCATGGCAATGCGCACGGTCGGGCTGGGCGCCCAGCGTTTGAGGCCCGTGACAAGCGATGGATTGGCCGAGGCCTTTGCCTGGGTCGCCTGGGCCATGTGGGCGTGCCTGCCGTTGAAGCCCGCTGTTCAGCGGACGCTGGCCAGACGCATGCCACCCACGGGGGAAGTGGCGAGGTCCACGCCCGGCTTGCGGCGCGCGTCAGCGATGACAGGCTGATTGCTCATCACTGCGTCATGGCGACCCAGAGAAGGCATCTGCATGGACAGAGCCAGGGTAGTCTGCGCGCGCAACATGGGTGGCAACAGGGGCTTCTTGCTGCTCATGCGAACAGCCGTGTCGGATGCCGCGATCCAGCGATTGCCAGGCGATGTCTTGCCCAGTTCAGCCATGGCGAGTTTCAGCGTCGACGACACGAAACGGGCTGGCGACAAGGCATGAGGCAGTGTGCTCACGGGTGCGTTCATCGGCGCCGAAACCGTCACCAAACTGCCACGCGTGCCCGACACGCCGGGCTGCCAGGCGGGTGCCTGCAAAGGCGCTTGAGGCCAGCGTGTCGGCGCCACCTGGCCCGCAGCCGAAGGCGGTGGCGTCACCGACACGGGAGCGGTGGTCGAGCCGCTGGTATCGGCAGCGCCGAACGCGATGCGGCAGCGCACACCCGACGGGATGCGATTGCCAGGGTTGGGCATGCTCAGCCGGACCCGGAAGCTGTTGGAAGCGGGGTCGATCACGCGGTCGACCAGGGTCACCTTGGCCGACAACACGGCGTAATCTGGCAGGTCCGTCTTGACCGTCGCCAATTGGCCGGACGAGATGGTGCCGAACTGCGCCGCAGGCACGATGGCCTCGATGCGCAGCGGGTCAATGCGGGCCACGCGGACCACAGGCTCGCGCTCGATGCGTTCACCTTCCGTGCGATAGCGCTCCACCACCAGGCCTGCGAAGGGGCTGCGCACCTCACGCTGGCTCAACTGGGCGTTGGAGAGATGGAATTCCTTTTGCGCGACGCGCTGTGCTTCACGGGCCTGCTCCACGCGTTGCTGAGCCACGCGGGCCTCGGCTTCGGCCTGGTCCAGCGCCTGGTCGGACACGAAATCGCGCTTGACCAGATCGCGTGTGCGTTCGAGCTTGCGCTGCGCCAGGTCACTGGCCGCAATCGCCTGCTGGGTTTCCGCATCGGCCTTGGCCTTGATTTCCGCCACGGATACCGAGGCCTTCTCGACCTGTGCGGACAGCCTGGCCACGACCTGGCCGGCCGTCACCACATCGCCACGCTCGACCGTCAGCTTCTCGATCACGCCTGTCGATTGGCTGCCCACATCCGCCACGCGATCGGGCTCAATCAGGCAACCCAGCACATCCGCATGGCTACAACCCCACCAGGACAGGCTGGTGGCGGTTATCACGCTCAACGCTTTTTTGTTCACTTGGATGCTCCTGCTCGACCACGCTGAGCAAGCCTTGACGCCCATCGTGCACTTAAGCGGGATGATGTCCGCACCTCGGCTAACGCGATCCGTGAAAAAGCCACGCTTGTCAGTCCCAGTCTTCTCTTCCGGCCATGGCCAGCTGCCGTGCCATCACCATGTCGGTGATCAGCATCTGCCAGCGGTGGCGGCGTGAGCGCGCCTCGGCCTCCAGCTGGACCTTGCGGCAAGCGCGCTCAACCAGCCAGCGCCCGCCGATGCCCGTCTTGGCCCAACGAACGAGCCGTTTCAGGCCGCCCGAGGTGGCCAATTCCGCCCAGCAGCTGTCTTCCCAGCTCAGGATCGTTTCGCAGCTGCCGGGCATGCCCTGCCGCGCGCTGCGTCCGATCAGTTGCCGGTCGATGCGCCTGGAGCGGTTCAGGTTGGTGTTGATGACGTGCAGACCGCCGTTGGCCGCGGCTTCCTTGGACAAGTGCACATCGGTGCCCCGTCCCGCCATGTGGGTGGCCACCGTGATGCAACCCGCTTGTCCAGCCTTGGCGATGACCTCTTGCTCCTGCTGCCCCAGGGCTTCATCCTGTCGGGCATTGAGCACCTGATGCGGCAACCCATTGACGCTCAAGGCACGCGAGATCGCATCCGAATCGGCCACCGTGTCAGTCCCGATCAGCACAGGCCGCCCTTGCTTGACATGCAGACGCGCCTGTTCGACCACACGCGTCCATTTATCAGCGGTGGTGTCCAGCACCTGCGTGCCGAGCACCTGGCGCCTCGATGGCACGCGCAGCGGAACACGGCACGTTGTCAGACCGTAGACGCGCAACATCTCGGCGCGGTCCTCGAAGATGGTGCCGCTCAGGCCCGCGAGCCGCAGGTAGCGCGGGAACAAGGACTGGTAGGTGGCCTGCGTGAGCGTTTCGTTCTCGGGCTGCGGCGGCACGCCTTCCTTGATCGCGATCATCTGGTGCAGGCCGCGCGACCACGACCGCCCCACAGCCAAGCGACCGGTGGTGTCGTCAATGATGTGGATGCCCTCATCACGCACGAGGTAGTGCACGTCCTTGCGAAACACATGCAGCGCCTGCAAGGCACAGCTCACCTGCTCGTGGCGATAGCGCCGCCAGCGCCAGGCCCCTTGCATGGAGGCGCCCAGTTCGGCCAGCCGGTTCTGCCCGGCCTCGGTCAAGCGCACCTGCATGCCTTCGTTGCAAACGTAGTCCTGCCCGACCTTGAGCTGACGCGCCAGGAACAAGGCCAGGCGATAGCGTTGGTCGGCCTCGCGCAGATCGACGGCGCGGGCCAGGATCAAGGGCGTGCAGGCTTCGTCGATCAGGATGCTGTCCACCTCGTCGACCACGGCCATGCACAGGCCTCTGAGCACAATGCCATCCTCGTCGCCCACCGTGCGCGCGGCGCGGTCACGCAGGTGATCGAACGCCACCTCCTTGGCCGTCACGTGGACCACATCGGCCTGGTAGGCCTGCTTGCGCTCCTGTGGCGTGCTGGTAGCCGTCACGTAGGCCACGCTCAGGCCCAGGGCGCCATAGATGGGTTGCAGTTCTTCTGCGTCACGACGCGCCAGGTAGTCATTGGCCGTCAGCACGTGAACCGGGATGCCTGCCAGCGCCGCCGTGGCCGATGTCAACAGCACGGTCAGCGTCTTGCCCTCGCCTGTGGCCATCTCGGCCAGGCGCTGGCCCAACATCCACCAGCCCGCCAGCAATTGAACATCATGCAACTGGAACCCACGCTGTTCGCGTACCAGTTGCGCAATCAGGCCAAAGCACGCTGCCACCTGATCTGGCGCGAAGCCGCTGCCCAGCCTGACCCGCATGGCCGCCAGATGCCTGGCACGTTCAGCATCAGGCAAGCCAACCCAGGCTGCCTGAGCCTGTTGCACCAGGGTCAGAAAGCGCTTGTTCTGGCGCGCAGACGGCTGCGGTGCCGCGCGCCACCACGCCTGCAGCCAGGCGATGAAGGGACTGTGCGAACGCATCGCCGCGTCTTTCAGCGGATAGCCACCATGAACAGGCCCCGGCCGAGGCACAGTCGATCCCGAGCCCATGCGCTCCGTCCAGAAGCCCGGATCATTGAAATGCGGCGTGAAGGTTTTCATGCACCCCTCACATCGGAGAAATGCTTGAGGAACAGCTGACGCAGGCGCAAGCCCCAGGTTTGCAGCAAGGGCCTCGGCGTCAACTCCAGCTTGACCTTGGCCAGCCCACCGGCCCGAGGAATGCGCTCGTCGAGCACCACGTCCACCATGAAGGTGGGTTCCGCGGGCTTGATGCCATCGGTGTCGGTGGGCTCCACCGGCACGGGGCCGCCTTGCTTGTTGCTCAGCGCGGCCGAGGGCAGCTTGTCGATGGCGGCGGGTGCCTCACCCGAAGGCTTGCCCTTCAACGCTTTGCCTGGCCGCTCAGACAGCATCACGGTCACACCCTTGAGGCGCTCCTTGACATCTTCGATGTCCCGCTGGGAGATGACCGCACGCACAACCGTCGGCACGTCTGACATCACATAGGCCAGCAGTTGCCCCCGGCTGACCTGGCGCTGGTCGATGTCTTCCTGCCTGGACAGCACGAACTCGCCGGGCTGCACGGCCCTCAGAACCTGTCCCGCCAGATCCTCGTCGACCTTGCCCAGTTGCGCATAGTCGCGGTTGAGCGCCTGCTGGGCATTGCTGACCTTGAGCGGGTCTATGCCAAAAGCACCGTTGAGTTCGGCACGCGTGCCATCGATCTGCGACATCAGGATGGCACGCTGCGTCAGCAACACGGGGTCCTTCAGCCTGATCAAAGCCTGCCCCCGCACCACGCGTTGCCCGCTTCGCACCAGCACGGCGTCGACCTCGGCATCGCTGGTCGCGCGCACCTGCGCGTCGGGTGGCAGCCAGACCACGCCATCGGCCACCACCGAGGCCGGCACCGGCACCAAGGCCAGCATCGCCAAAGCCCCGGCCGCGGCCACGCCACCGCCCCACAAGGCCTTGGTACGCACCGACTCGAAGCCGGCCGCCATTTGCAGGTTGTTCCCCCAGTTGCGGCAAGGTTGCAGCACCAGGCTCCACACCATCCAGGCCAGGATACCCATGCCCAGCCAGGAGGCCTTCTCTGCTGCCCAGCTGACCATCACCCAGCTGACCGTCAGCCGGTAGCCCCACGAGGCCGGCGAGTACAGACGCAGCACCCAGCGCTCCAGCGCATCGTGTTCTGATGGCGCGCGTGGCTCCACAGGCATGCGCAGCAGACGCGCCACCAGCCCTTGCCACATGCGTTCATTGGCCAGCGTGCTGCGCTGAGCCAGGTTGGGCAGATCCAGCACATCGCAAGCCACGAAATAGCCATCGAACTTCATCAGCGGGTTGCCATTGAACAGCAGCGTGGAGAGCCCACCCACCGTCATCAAGGTGAAGGCCAGCTCACGCACCAGCCCGTCTTCCACGGCCAGCCACAACCCCAGCCCCAGTACCGCCAGCGTCATTTCCACCATGATGCCCGCCGATGCCACCAGCCCCCGGTGCGCGCGGCTTGTCAGCCGGTTGGACGCCGAAGCATCCACGTACGGCATGGGCACGAACATGAAGAAGTTGATGCCGACCTCCGGCACCTCGCAACCAAAGCGCCTGAGCATCAGGGCGTGGCCAAGCTCGTGCACGCCCTTCATCAGCGGGTACAGGACCCACACCATGGCCAAAAAGCGAGGCGTCAGGAAATGGGCCTGGCCATAGATGCGGATGTCTGGCCAGTTGAACCAGATGCCCAGCATGCCGGCCAGCATCAGCACCATCCAGGCCATCAAGGTCTGCACCTTGAAGAGGCCACGAATACGGGGGTACAGCGTTTCCAGCAGGGCCGATGGATTGAACAAACCCAGCCTGAAGGACAAAGGATTGAGCCGCGTGCGCTTTTCCTTGCGCTGGCGCTCCTCGCCCACATGCAGGATCTGGCGCACATCCGGTGTGACCTCGGCCTGCACCAGACCCGCATCGGTCAGCTGTCCCAGAATGCGGATCACATCGTTCTGGCTCGGCGCGGCGTCACCCTGCCGGTTCAGCAGCGACTGCCAGATCTCGTCCACCGTCAAGCGGCCATCCAGCCGCCCGACCAACTCGAACGCCTGCGCATTGACACGGTGATGTCGCCCCGTGGCCTGGTTGTGCAGCACATACCAGGCTTGCCCGCGGGTGCGCTGCATGCGCACGCTGACATGGGCACGCAGGCGCGGATGCAAGCGCGCGATGCGATACCAGTAGGGGGACAGCAAGGTCTCTTGCATGCTTCACCCTGGGCTTAGAGGAAGGTCCAGGCCTGCATGCTGAGCCATTGCCAGACACGGTCGGCCGCGCGCCACAGCAGCGGCCGGGGCGGCATGTCGATGCGTGCCACACCCTGCAAGCCGGGCCGCAAGCCCCTCGCACCCGCGCCGGCCCCGGTGGGGATGGCCTCGATCTCATAGCGCACGCCATTGGGCGTCGTCTTGGCCACGGGCGTCACGCGGTTGAGCGTCAAACCAATGGTCTGATCAGGCATGGCTGCCAGACGCAGCCGGGCAATCTGGCCATTGTTGAGGCTGGCGATGTCGCTTTCGTCCACCTCCAGCACCACGCGCCAATCGAGGCCAGGCGCCAGCGTCAGCAGGTTGTCGCCGCGTTTGACAGGTGCACCCAATTGCTGGCGCAAATCACCCGCGATGACCACGCCATCAAAAGGCGCGATGATCTTCAAGCGCGCCAACTGCTGCTGGAGCAGCGAGATCTGGGCCTTGGCCTCGTTGAGCTTGGACTGCGCGATCACCGCCTGTGCGCGGTCACCCCGTGCAAAGGCCTCGGCAAAACCATTCTCGTGCTGTGCCGCCTCGGCCGTACGGGCTCGCAGAGCACTTTGCAGGTCGTCATCGGAGAGCTCGGCCAAAACCTGGCCAGCCTGCACCAGGTCACCGGCATGTACATGCGCTTCCCGCAGGAAGCCGTCCTGGGGGGCACTCATCACACGCTGCACCGCACCCTCCAGCCGCGCCGTGGCCGTCACCTGGTATGGCAAAGGCAGCCCGATGCCAAAGGACATGATGCCGAAGAGGGCCAGCACGGACCAACGCAAGGTCCGCTCACGCGGATCCGCCAGCCGCACGCGCAGCGACTCCAGCCAGCCGCGCCCTCGCTCATACCATGGCTGCTCCAGTCGGTAGCGCAGGTCCAGCGCCGGCGCCATCAGCCCGGCCAGTTTGGCGACCCAGCGCAACTCGGCCTCGCTGAATCCGCGTGAGCCCTGCTGTTGATCCAGAGACAGCGGCCTCAGGGCGTCCACATGGCTGGTACGCTCCAGGGTCAAGGTGCCCACCACCACACCCCCCTGAGCCAAGGGCACGGTCAGCAGGCCGGAAAGCCCCTGCACACGGCACAAGGTCTGGTGGGCCATGGTGATGGCATGGGCTTGCGTGGCCTGCGGCTTGGCAGGCTGGGGCCAGCTCAACGTGGTCTGCTGGTGTGCGGCTTCCAGCATGGCCTGATGCAGCTCAGGCAGGGCCACACCCTCCTCCAGCAGCACGCCATCAGACAGCACGCGCAGCCGCAGCGACTGCCCGCTGACCCACCCCAGCGCCACGCGGTGGCACTTCATTTGCTGGTTGAGCAAGGTCACGAAGGCTACAGCCCCCGCTGTCCAGTCCTTCTCCATCAGAAAAGCCTGCAGGCAGGCCACCGCCGCCGCATCATCTTGCACGGCGACTGCCTGTTGCTGAGACTTGGGCGAGCCCTCGGCCGACGCCCCTGCCTGGGCCGGCATCGGCTCAAGCATCTTGGGACGAGGGGTAACAATGGTGCTCAAGGCGACGGTCCTGGTTCACACACATGGGGGTGTCGGGGCTTTTTTACCCGGCTTGCCCCTATGATCTGAAAATCTCAAGCGGCCAATACCTCGAAAAACGGAGAAAGTTCACGCCTTGACGCCTGTTCTGGCTGTCGCGTGACGGCCCCACACCACGAATCAGGAGTCATTCATGAAGGTTTTGCTGATCGACGACCACCCCTTGATCCTGGCAGCCTTGCAATCGGTCATCCAGGGTCTGGGCGACAACGTGACCGTGGCAGCGGCAGACAGCGGCCGGGCTGCCCGTGAAACCCTGCGTCAGGACTCCAGCTACGACCTCGTCCTGCTCGATTTGCACCTGGGCGACGCCGACGGCTTCGATCTCCTCAGCGAGCTGCGCACCAAATACCCCGCCCTGCCCGTGGTCGTGATTTCCGCTTCCGACCGCACCAGCGACGTCATCCGCGCCATCGACATGGGCGCCATGGGCTTCGTGCCCAAGCGCGCCACCAACGAAACCCTCTTCGAGGCGCTCCAGCAGGTGATGTCCGGCGGCGTGTACGTCCCGCCCATGAGCATGGGCGCCGACCACCAGCCCCAGCTCAGCGGCTCGCCTCATATCCAGCAGGTGCAGCGCGAGGCCTCGGAAGCCGCCTACCAGACCATGCCCTCGCTGATGCAGCTGGGCCTCACCCCCCGCCAATCCGATGTGCTCAACCTGCTGCTCAAGGGCCAGCCCAACAAGCTGATCGCGCGCGAACTGGGCCTGTCGGTCGAAACCGTCAAGGACCACGTGGCCGCCGTGCTGCGCGCGCTGGGCGTGAGCTCGCGCACCCAGGCGGTGATTGCTGTCAGCCAGATCCTGCAAAGGCAAAGTGGCGGGCAAGGTGGCGGCACGCCCAGCGGCTCCACCTACTCCGGCTGGCGCCCGCGCTGAGCGCCCACCTGAACCTGGATGACCACCATGAGCGTGCTCTCCCTGGGGCAGCGGGCGTCCAACGCCGATGGCAGCCAGACCGTCGATCCGCACACTGCCCTGCCCCCGCCCAGTGACGAGGCGCTGGTCCAGGACACCGTCCGGCTGGTCTATCGGCAAACCGGAGCAGGCCTCATGGGCCATTTCCTGGGCATGGTGGTCTGCACCTCTGTGTACTGGCACAGCGCCCCCTCTCCGGTGCTCTGGGGCTGGACCATCGCCTTCGCCATCCTCTGGACGGCCCGCTTCGTGGGCCTGCTGAGCTACGACCGCGCCGTCTTGCAAGGCCGTGCCATGCATGAGGTCTGGCTGCGCCGCTGGAACATCGGCGCGCTGATCGGCTCCGGGCTGTGGAGCATGGCCGCCATGCTGTTCTACGACTACGGTGGCGGCTTCGAGCGCACGGTCCTGATGCTGACGATTTACTCGTTCGCGATCGGCGCCGTGCCTTATATGGCCTCGCAGACCAGGCTGTTCATTGCCTGCATGGGCCTGTACTTCATCCCCATGATCGTGCGCTCTGCTTTGCATGGCGGCCCCGGCGATCTGCAACTGGCGGGCGTCTGGTGCCTGATGTGCGTGTGCACCCTGGCGCTCGGGCGCGCCTTCCACAACGTGTTCGGCGAGATGGTCAGCCTGCGTGTGCACACCCAGGATCTGGCCCAGCGCCTGCGTGGCGAGATGGCCGCCGCCGAAGCGGCCCAGCGCCAGGCCGAGCTGGCCAACCGCGCCAAGACCCAGTTCTTCGCCGCCGCCAGTCACGACCTGCGCCAGCCCCTGCACGCCATGGGCCTGTTCGCCGAAGCCCTGCGCCAGCGCAGCAAGGACACCGAGGTCGCCCACCTCGTCAACAGCATCAACAGCTCGGTCGACGCACTCGAAGGCCTGTTCAGCGAGCTGCTGGACATCACGAAGATCGACACTGGCGGCGTGGACATCCAGCCCGAGCATTTCTCGATCGGCGAGCTGTTCAACCGCATCCGCCTGACCTTCGAGCCCAACGCCTTCGAGAAAGGCCTGATGCTGAGCTTCCGCGGCGAGCAGCACCATGTCTATGCCGACCCGCTGGTGGTCGAACGCATCCTGCGCAACCTGGTCTCCAACGCCATCCGCTACACCGAAGACGGCGGCGTGCTGATCTCCTGCCGCAAGCGTGGCGACAAGCTCTGCCTGCAAGTCTGGGATACCGGCATCGGCATCGCCCAAAAAGAGCAAGGCCGCATCTTCGAAGAGTTCTACCAGACGCAGAGCAGCCGCCCGCTGGAGCCGCACCACCGCAAAGGCCTGGGCTTGGGTTTGGCCATCGTCAAGCGCCTGGCCGACCTGATGGAGGCCCCGCTCACGCTGCGCTCTCGCGTCGGGCACGGCACCGTGTTCACTTTGACGCTGCCACTGGGCCGCGCACCGCGCCTGCAACCCATCAGCGCACCCTCCAAGTCGAGCCTGGGCGTCACCCTGGACCGCCGCCACATCGTGGTCGTGGAAGACGAGGCCGCCGTCATGGAAGGCCTGGAGGTGCTGCTCAAGGGCTGGGGCGCCACAGTCAGCGCCTTCGACACGGTGGAGGCCGTCCGGGCCTGGGCCAGCCAGACCGACGCCAAGCCCGACCTGCTGATCGTGGACTACCGCCTGCCCGAGCAGCAGACCGGCATCGACGCCATCAAGGTGATGCGCGCGCGTTTTGGCGCCGATCTGCCCGCCATCATGGTCACGGGTAGCACGATGACAGGCCACGAGGAAGATGCCCGCCAGCACAATTTCCACCTGCTGATCAAGCCGGTGGTACCCACCAAGCTGCGCGCCATGATTTCGTTCAAGCTGAGCCTGCGCTGACACGCCCGCGGGCGTGGTTTGGCACACAGTCGGGCGCCAGGCATCGGGAAAGCCCCTGTTAACCGGCCGCACCTGGGTGACGTTCTCTGCTCATGACCTCACAGATGTCTCCCCCGAGCGCCGATCCAGGCACCGGCTCACGCGCCAGTTCTCAAGTCTTACGGCCTTTGCTGCGAATCATGCTCAGCGGCCTGCTGCTGGTGCTCGCCGCATGCAGCGTCGTGCGCACGGTCTACAACCAGGCGCCCAATCTGGCCTATTGGCAGCTCAACCGCGCCTTTCACCTGGACGACGAGCAGGCCGACCAGGTCAAGCACAATCTCTACGCGTTCTTCCAGTGGCACAGGCGAACCGAATTGCCGGTCTATGCCCGCCTGCTGAACCGCGCCGCCCTGGAGGCGCAAGGGCCGATCACGCCAGAGCTGGCCTGCGAACGCCGCGCCGAGTTCGAAAAGGTGGGCCGCCGCTCGATCGACAAGGCCGTGCCCATGCTGGCCGAACTGCTGCGCTCGCTCAAGCCAGAACAGGTCCAGAACCTGCGCAACTTCATCGACGACCTCAACGAGGACTTCCGGGATGATTTTCTGGATGGCGACAAGGCTGACCGCGACGAAGCCTGGGGCAAGTACGCGCTCAAATGGGCCGAGTTCTTTTACGGCAAGTTCAGCAAGGCCCAGCGCGCGGCCTTGATCCAGGGCGTGGTGACAGGCCCTCTGTCTGCGCAGGACGTCTACACCGAGATGCTGCGCACGCAGGGCGAACTCCTGCAGATCGCCAGGCACGCCGCGACCGAACACCCAGCTCAGGCCGAGGTCGAGCAGGCCCTGCGCACCTTGTTCCAAGACATCTTCGAGCCGCCCACTGAAGCGCGCAGACTGCGCCTGGCCAAGTGGATCAACGCAGGCTGTATGCTGGCCTCCAGCACGCACAACGCCACCACCGTGGCCCAGCGCAACAAGGTCACCGAGACCATGAGCGACTGGGAAGGCGACGTGCGCATCCTGTCTGCGCAACTCTGAACGGCAGGAAGCAGCGATCAGGCGAGAGACAAGCCCGCCCGCGCCGCCTCGTACTCCGCCTTCAAGCGCGCCACCAGCTCGCCAGCCGGCACGATCTGCTTGACGGCACCGATACCCTGACCGCAACCCCAGATGTCCTTCCAGACCTTGGCGTCGCCGCCGTCCTTGCTGCCGAAGCTCATCTGACTCGGGTCGCCATTACCCAGGGTGTCAGGGTCGAGACCGGCATTGACGATGGACGGGCGCAGGTAGTTGCCATGCACGCCGGTGAACTTGCTGGAGTAGATGATGTCGGCGCTGCTGCTGTCGACGATCATCTGCTTGTAGGCCTCCACGGCACGGGCCTCTTCGGTGGCGATGAAGGCCGAGCCGATGTAGGCGAAGTCCGCGCCCATGGCGCGCGCGGCCAGGATGGCGCGGCCGTTCGCGATCGAGCCCGACAGCGCCAGCGGGCCAGTGAACCACTCACGGATTTCCTGCACCAAAGCGAACGGGCTGGTCGTGCCCGCATGGCCACCTGCACCGGCCGCCACCGCGATCAGGCCATCGGCACCCTTCTCGATCGCCTTCTTCGCAAACTTGTTGTTGATCACATCATGCAGCACCACGCCGCCCCAGTCATGCACGGCCTGGTTGACGTCCTCGCGCGCACCCAAAGAAGTGATGACGACGGGCACCTTGTACTTCGCGCACATGGCCATGTCATGGTCCAGGCGGTCATTGCTCTTGTGCACGATCTGGTTGATCGCAAAGGGAGCGGCCGGCTGGTCCGGGTTGGCGGCGTTGTGCGCAGCCAGGGACTCGGTGATCTCGGCCAGCCATTCGTCCAGTTGCGAAGCCGGGCGGGCGTTGAGCGCGGGCATGGAGCCCACCACGCCAGCCTTGCACTGGGCGATCACCAGCTTGGGCATGCTGACGATGAACATCGGCGACGCGATGACGGGGAAAGTAATGCGTTTGAGTACGTCGGGCAGTGCCATGATTGTTGTCTCCTCGGTATCGATCGGTAATCAGTCGGTCAAAGAAAAAGACGCCCTCATCGGCATGAACCGACAGGAGCGTCTTTTCTAGTCAAGGTCAGCCTCGGGGGCTTCGATGACGATGCTTAGAAAGCGTCCAGCGACAAGGCCGTCACGCTCTCACCACCGTTCAGGACGGTGTCGCGCAGCGACGCGATGCGCGCCAGGATGTGGTCGCCGTAGAAACGGGCGGTCGCGATCTTGGCTTCCATGGACGGCACATCGTTGCCAGCGGTCAGGTTGTCTTCGGCGGCGATCAGGGCACGGGCCATCTGCCAGCCGCACACCAGGTTGGCGGTCAGGAACAGATAAGGCACGGAACCCGCGAACACGTCGTTGGGCTTGCTCTTCACATTGGCCACGACGAAGTCCACCACCTGCAGGAAGGACTCGCGGGCGGCCTTCAGTTGCGTGGCCAGCTTCTTGCCGGCATCGCTGCTGCGGCCAGCCAGCTGGCCTTCGGTGTCGGCGATCATGGCGACCACGGCCTTGGCCATGGCGCCACCGTCACGTGCGGTCTTGCGGCCGATCAGGTCATTGGCCTGGATGGCGGTCGTACCTTCATAGATCGGCAGGATGCGCGAGTCGCGGTAGTACTGGGCTGCACCGGTTTCCTCGATGAAGCCCATGCCACCGTGTACCTGCACGCCCAGCGAGGTCACCTCCACCGAGTTCTCGGTGTTGAAGCCCTTGATCAACGGCACCAGGAATTCATAGAAAGCCTGAGCCTGCTTGGCCGTGGCGGCATCGGGGTGGTGGTGAGCGGTGTCGTAAGCGGCGGCGCCAACCAGGGCCATCGCGCGTTCGCCTTCAACCAGAGCCCGCATGGTCATCAGCATGCGCTTGACGTCGGGGTGATGGATGATGGCTGCCGAGCCGGGCTGCGAGCCATCCACAGGGCGGGACTGGACGCGGTCCTTGGCGTAGGCCACGGCTTGCTGGTAGGCACGCTCGGACACACCCAGGCCCTGCACGCCCACATCGTAGCGAGCCGCGTTCATCATGATGAACATGTACTCCAGGCCGCGGTTCTCTTCACCGACCAGATAACCCACCGCACCCACGTTCGCACCCGCCCCCACATCGAACTTGTTGTCGCCGAAGACCAGCACAGCCGTGGGAGACGCCTTGATGCCCAGCTTTTCTTCGATGGAGGCGCAATACACATCGTTGCGCTTGCCAAGCGAACCATCGGCGTTCACGAGGAACTTGGGCACGACAAACAGGCTGATGCCCTTGACGCCTTCGGGCGCGTCGGGCGTGCGGGCCAGCACGAGATGGACGATGTTCTCGGCCATGTCGTGCTCACCGTAGGTGATGAAGATCTTCTGGCCGGAGATGCGGTAGCTGCCGTCACCTTGCTTGATGGCCTTGGAACGCACCAGCGCCAGGTCTGAGCCGGCCTGGGGCTCGGTCAGGTTCATGGTGCCCGTCCAGGTCCCGTCGATCATCTTGGGGATGTAGGTGGTCTTGAGCTCGTCGCTGCCGGCGGTCAACAAGGCCTCGATCGCACCGCCCGTCAGGATGGAGCACAGCGAGAAGCTCAGGTTGGCCGAAGTCATGTGCTCGATGCAGGCTGCGCCGATGCACTTGGGCAGGCCCTGGCCACCGTATTCGGTGGGCTGCTGCACGCCCGTCCAGCCGCCTTCGGCCAGACCACGGTAGGCTTCCTTGAAGCCAGGCGATGCACGCACAACGCCGTTATCCCAAGACCCGTGGTCCTGGTCACCACTCCAATTCAAAGGAGCCACCACGCCTTCATTGAACTTGGCGGACTCTTCCAGCACGGCTTGCGCGGTGTCCAAGCCAGCATCTTCAAAGCCCGGGATCTGGGCGATCTTGTCCAGGCCTGCCAACTCCTTGAGGCAGAACAGTTGATCCTTGACGGGAGCGCGGTAACTCATAGGTATTCTCCGATAAACGACAAAGGGGGCGTCCTTGTAAGACGCCCCCGGCCGGGTCTGTCACACAGACAATCTGTCTGTCATGAATTATCCCGTATCTTGCCTGTGATTTACAGGGCTTTCACCAGTTCGGGCACGGCCACGAACAGGTCAGCTTCCAGACCGAAGTCAGCCACTTGGAAGATCGGTGCTTCAGGATCCTTGTTGATGGCTACGATGACCTTCGAATCCTTCATGCCCGCCAAGTGCTGGATGGCGCCGGAGATGCCGCAAGCGATGTACAGCTGGGGCGCCACGATCTTGCCGGTCTGACCGACTTGCAGGTCGTTGGGGGCATAGCCAGCGTCCACGGCGGCGCGGGAAGCACCCAGGCCGGCGTTGAGCTTGTCGGCCAGGGGCGACATGACTTCGTTGAACTTCTCGGCGGAGCCCAGCGCACGGCCACCCGACACGATGATCTTGGCTGCGGTCAGCTCAGGGCGAGCCGACTTGGTCACTTCACGACCCACGAAGGACGAGGAGCCCGAATCGGCCACGGCAGCCACGGTTTCCACGGCGGCGGAGCCTCCGGTGGTGGCAGCGGCGTCGAAAGCGGTACCGCGAACGGTCAGAACCTTCACGGCATCGGCCGATTGCACGGTGGCAATGGCGTTACCGGCGTAGATGGGACGCTCGAAGGTGTCACCAGAAACCACCTTGGTGATTTCCGAGATTTGAGCGACATCCAGCCTGGCGGCCACGCGAGGCGACACGTTCTTGCCGGCTGCGGTGGCGGGGAACAGCAGGTGGCTGTAGCCCGAGGCCACGGCCAGCACCTGGGCTGCGACGTTTTCGGCCAGGCCGTCAGCGAACTGGGCGCCATCGGCGTGCAGGACCTTGGCCACGCCAGCAATCTGGGCTGCAGCAGCGGCTGCGGCACCGGCGTTGGAGCCTGCCACCAGCACGTGCACGTCGCCACCCAGAGCCTTGGCAGCAGTCACCACATTCAACGTGGCGGACTTGATGCTGTTGTTGTCGTGTTCAGCAATAACGAGAGCGGTCATGATGCGTTATCTCCTCAGATCACCTTGGCGACGTTCTTGAGCTTGTCGACCAGCGTCGCGACGTCAGGCACCTTGATGCCAGCTGAACGCTTGGGAGGCTCGGCCACGCTCAGGGTCTTGACGCGGGGGGCTACGTCCACACCCAGGTCGGCCGGCTTGACCGTTTCCAGGGGCTTCTTCTTGGCCTTCATGATGTTGGGCAGCGTCACGTAGCGGGGCTCGTTCAGACGCAGGTCGGTCGTGATCACGGCCGGCAGGTTCAGGGCCACTGTCTCCAGGCCACCATCGACTTCGCGGGTCACGTTGACCTTGCCGCCAGCGACTTCCACCTTCGAGGCAAAGGTGCCTTGGGGCAGGTTGGCAAGGGCAGCCAGCATCTGGCCGGTCTGGTTGCTGTCGTCATCGATGGCTTGCTTGCCCAGGATGATCAGGTCAGGCTTTTCCTTGTCGACCAGGGCCTTGAGCACCTTGGCCACGGCCAGGGGCTGCACGTCCACGTCGGTCTCGACCAGGATGCCGCGATCGGCACCGATGGCCATCGCGGTACGCAGGGTTTCCTGGCATTGCGACACGCCGATGGACACGGCGATGATTTCAGTGACCACACCCTTTTCCTTCAGGCGGGTAGCCTCTTCGACAGCGATTTCGTCGAAGGGGTTCATGGACATCTTGACGTTGGCGATGTCGACACCAGAGCCGTCAGACTTCACGCGAACCTTCACGTTGTAGTCCACAACCCGCTTGACCGGAACCAGAACCTTCATGCGTTGTTCTCCTGCGTCATGAGGAAGAGTTAAGTAAAAAGTGATTGCCGCGCCTCAAAAAAGCACGATCGTTCGATTCTAACGCGAACTTGGGAGATTGGACCACAAATGCGAGTCCAAACGCATGACAATATGCGACTTCTGTCCTGCGTCCCCTGAGCGGGGTCCTTGTTTTTTCTGCCCTGTGACAAAAACAGCCTCGTCTGAGCGCCCCCCATTTTCGCCCTCCCCCCAGTTCAGGGGTGAGAACACGCACATCGGGGTCTTCGACTCGGGGCTGGGTGGCTTGTCGGTGCTGCGCGCCTTGCACGCACGCCTGCCGCAGGCGGATCTCACCTATGTCGCGGACTCCGGCCATGCGCCCTATGGCGAACGCGACGACGAGTTCATCATCGAACGCAGCGCGCACATCTGCGACTTCCTCCTGGCCCGATCCGTTGATGCCATCGTCGTGGCCTGCAACACGGCCACTGCCGCCGCCATCCACCTCATCCGGCAGGCCCACCCCACCTTGCCCGTGGTGGGCGTCGAGCCGGGCGTCAAGCCCGCCGTGGCCCGCTCGCACAACAAACGCGTTGGTGTACTGGCCACGCCGAGCACGCTGGCCAGCGAGAAATACAAACGTTTGATTGAAAATCACGGCCCGGGTGCCACGATCGTGCCGCAGGCCTGCCCGGGGCTGGCACGCGAGATCGAGGCTGGCGAGCTCAATAGCCCCGCCCTGCGCGATCTGGTCGAGCGCTTCTCGGCGCCGCTTCGCGAAGCCGGTGTCGACACCGTCGTTCTGGGTTGCACACATTACCCCTTCGTCGCCCCGCTATTCAAAGCCGCCCTGGGTAACGGTATTGATTTGATGGACACCTCTGAGGCCGTGGCGACGCAAACCGCGCGCCTGTGCGCTGCTCACTCAAATGAAAATGTGACGTCCACCGATTTGCGTACTCATCAATCAGCGGGCGAGATTCATTTATTTTCGAGCGGGACGCCCCAGCATCTGGCCGACGTCGCTCGTCACTGGCTCGGCATTCAGGGCCAGGTTTCATCGTTCAAATAACGAACATTTCGCGGCGCTGTTGTTTGCTTCTGGCTCGGTAACAGCCCAAAACGAAGCGAAATCGTGATGTTTCACGCGTTTTGACCCTTGGTATCAACCCAGGTGCAAATCCCTCACGGATTTCACACCTCAAGCTGCCCCGGTGCGTCCCGATAACCCGATGTCGTGCGGAAAATCCCGCGGTTCAAAAACACTTTACAGAACCCCGGCTTATCCGCGCATCAGAGGCAAAGCCATCCGCCTAGCCTCTGACCAGATCGAGTTATTACCTCTGGGGATAGGACATCCCCGTGCAACGTGCACGGACGCCCGGTTCGCAGAGGCCACCAAGGGGTTGCTAAATGGCTTCACTGATTCCGCTGCTGAACACCGCCCAAGTTGCTGCACTGTCCACGCAGACCATCGCCAACTTGACCACTGCCGACTGGGCCCAGTTCAACACGGCCCAGATCGTGGCACTGACCAGCAGTCAGATTCAAGCCATTGTGACTGCCGACCTCAAAGGTGTCTCGACGACATCGATGGCGGCCTTCACGACCGACCAGATCGCGGCGTTCACGTCCAATCAGTTCGTGGCCCTCTCCACCACGCAGATTGGCGCTTTGACCACCAACCAGGTCTCGGCGATTGAAACCACCGACCTGCAGGCCCTCAACAGCACCCTGCTGCGTGCGCTGAGCACTGCCAGTGTGGCCGTGCTGGACACCAACCAGATCGCCGCGCTGACCTCGTTGCAGGTGTCAACGCTGGCGACCACGCAGGTGGCGGCGCTCAACACCAACCAGGTCTCGGCCATCGAAACGGCTGATCTGGCCGCGATGAGCTCCGTCCAGATCGCCGCGTTCAACACCAATCAGATCCACGCGCTGACGACGCAGCAGATGTCGGCACTGAGCTCCACGGCCATCCGCGCCTTCAACACGGCCGACGTGGCCGCGCTGGGCACGGATCAGGTGGTGGCCATGAGCACCGTGCAACTGTCTGCCTTCGACACGAACCAGGTCAGCGCGCTGAACACCGCGCAGGTCTCGGCCATCGACACCGCGGCCATCAGCGCCCTGAGCACAGCCAGCATCCGCGCGCTGAGCACGGCTGCGATTGCCGCCCTGACCACCGACCAGATCATTGGCCTGAGCAGCACGCAGGTGGCAGCCATGGCCACCAATCAGGTTGCCGCGCTCAACACGAACCAGATTGGCGCCATCGAAACCACCGATCTGGCCGCCATGAACACGGCGCAGATCTCCGTGCTCAACACGAATCAGATTTCGGCGCTGAGCACCGTCCAGATCAGCGCGGTCAACACCGCCGATGTGCGCGCCTTGAGCACGGCCACGCTGGCCGGACTGACCACCGACCAGATCGTGGCGATGACCAGTGCCCAGCTCAGCGCCATGAGCACGGCGCAGATCGCGGCGCTGAACACGAACCAGATCTCGGCCATGGAAACGGGCGATCTGGCCGCCTTGAGCACCGCCGCGATCGCCGCACTGAACACGGCCGAGGTGAAGTCGCTCACGACCGATCAGATCGTGGCCTTGACGTCTGCCCAGGTCGCTGCACTCAACACCAGCCAGATCGGTGCACTGACAACCGATCAGGTCAGCAACATCGAAACCGGTGACCTGCGTGCCATGACCACGGCCCAGATTGGCGCTTTCAACACGGCCCAGGTGGCCGCACTGGGCACCGACCGCATCCAGGCACTGACCACCAATGAAGCCCGCGCGCTGACAACGGCCGCAGTGGCCGCCATGAGCACCGATCAGATCGTGGCCTTGAACTCGGCCCAGATCGCGGCCATGAGCACCAGCCAGATCGGTGCCTTGAACACCGCCCAGGTTGCCGCCATCGAGACGGGCGACGTGGCAGGCCTCAACACGGCCGACCTGCGTGTGCTGAGCACCGCCGCCATCGCCGCGATGAGCACGGACCAGGTGGGCGCGCTCACGACCACACAGCTGGGTGCCTTGGCCACCAACCAGACCGCTGCGCTCAACACCAATGACATCGTGGCGCTGAACTCGGCGCAGATCGGTGCTCTGAACACGGCGCAGATCGCCACTTTGAACACCAACCAGGTCGCCGCGATCGAAACCGGTGACCTGGCCGGCTTGAACACCAATGCTGTGCGGGCACTGACCACCGCCGGTGTGGCCGCGCTGACGACCGACCAGATCGTGGCGCTGAACTCGGCGCAGATCGGCGCGCTGAGCACCACCCAGGTTGGCGCATTGAATACCGCGCAGCTCGCCGCTGTTGAAACATCCGACATCAGTGCCTTCAGCACGGCCAGTGTGCGTGGTTTCAACACCGCTGCCGTCACCGCGCTGACGAGCGATCAGATCGGCGCACTCAGCACCGCCCAGGTGGCCGCATTGGGCACCAACCAGGTCGCGGTCTTGACCACCGACCAGATCGTGGCACTGACCTCCACCCAGATCAGCTCGCTGAACTCGGCCCAGGTCTCGGTGCTGAACACCGCCCAGGTTGTGGCCATCAACACCACCAGCCTGAGCGCGATGAACACGACGGATGTGCGCGCCCTGAACACGGCTGCCATCGCCGCGCTGACCACCGATCAGGTGGTGGCTTTGAACTCCGCGCAGATCGCCTCGCTGAGCACCACGCAGTTCGGTGCGCTGACCACCAACCAGATTGGCGCCATCGAGACCAATGACATCAGCGCGATCAACACGGCCGACATCCGCGCCCTGACCTCCTCTGCTGTAGGCGCCATGAGCACGCTGCAGATCTCGGCGCTGAGCACCACGCAGATCGCTGCACTGGGCACGTCCCAGATCGCTGCCATGACCACCGACCAGATCGTGGCCATGACCTCGACGCAGCTGGCCGTGCTGAGCACCGCCAGCGTGGCCGCGCTGAACACGGCGCAGGTGGCCGCCATCGAGACGAGCGACATCTCGGCCATCAACACGGCCGACATGCGCGCCCTCAGCACGGCCTCGGTGGCTGCGTTGACGACCGACCAGATCGGCGCGCTGAGCACTGGCCAGGTGTCTGTCTTGACCACCACGCAGGTGGGCGCGCTCAACACCAACCAGCTGCAATCGCTCAACACGAATGACATCCGGGTGCTGACGTCGGCCCAGATCGCCGCGCTCAACTCCAACCAGTTGGCCAGCCTGCTGACCAACCAAGTCGGCGCCCTGACCACGGCTGATGTCCGCGCGATCGCGACTTCGTCGATCTCTGCACTGGGCACGGACCAGATCGCCGCGCTGGACTCCAACCAGATCGCTGCCCTGTCGACCGCCCAGTTCGGCGCCCTGAACACCGCTCAGGTGGCTGCCATCGAAACGGCCGATGTGGTGGGCATGAATACCGGCGATGTGCGTGCGTTGACAACCGCTGGTGTGGCCGCCTTGACCACGGGCCAGCTGGGTGCGATGAACACCAGCCAGGTGTCTGCCCTGAGCAGCACGCAGACCGCCGCGCTGACAACCGACCAGATTGTGGCGCTGAACACCGCGCAGGCCGCATCGCTCAACAGCGTGCAGGTCAGCGCCTTGAACACGGCCCAGATCGCCGCGATGGAGACCTCGGATCTGCAGGCCCTGGGCACGGCGTCGATCCGCGCGCTCAGCACCGCTGCGATCGCCGCCTTGAGCACCGATCAGATCGTGGCACTGAACTCCAATCAGGTTGCCGCGCTGAGCACGACGCAGATCGCCGCGCTCAACACCAACCAGATCGGCGCCATCGAAACAGGTGACCTGGCGGTGCTGACCACAGCCCAAGTCGCCATCCTGAACACCGCGCAGTTCAATGCCCTGAGCACCGCCCAGATCGGCGCGCTCAACACGGCTGATATCCGCGCCGTCAACACCAACGATGTGGCCGCGCTGACCAGCGACCAGATCGTGGCCATGAACTCGGCCCAGGTTGGCGCGCTGACCACGGCCCAGATCGGTGCGCTCAACACCGCCCAGGCCGCCGCCATCGAGACCGGTGACCTGGCTGGCCTGAACACCGCTGCGATCCGCGCCTTCACCACGGCCGCCATCAACGCGCTGACCACCGACCAGATCGCCAACCTCAACACACAGCAGGTCAACGCCCTGTCGACCGCTCAGGTGGCTGCACTGGGCACCAACCAGATCGCCGCCATCGAGACCACCGACCTGGCTGCCATGAGCACCGCCCAGGTGGCCACCTTCAACACCGCTCAGGTCGCAGCCCTGTCGACAGCCCAGATCGGCGCCTTGAACACCGCCGATGTCCGCGCCCTCAACACCACCGATGTCGCTGCGCTGACCACCGACCAGGTCGTCGCGCTGAACTCCAGCCAGGTAGCCGCGCTGAGCAGCACCCAGTTCGCTGCGCTCAACACCTCGCAGCTGAGCTCGATGGAGACCACCGACCTGGCCGCCACCACCTCGGCCCAGATCGCTGCGCTCAACACCGCTCAAACTGCTGCCCTGACCACCGACCAGATCGGCGTCATCAGCACCACC